>PDWI01024590.1_pt1 | contig 14603 bp, 7 predicted proteins | sample 1430891 | NCBI WGS metagenome assembly PDWI01 (sample SAMN01162508, study PRJNA174530) | Oral metagenome, whole genome shotgun sequencing project. | biome: Marine environment; feature: Marine mammal; material: Swab sample of the gingival sulcus; isolation source: swab sample of gingival sulcus... | reverse complement strand
GAAGTCGGCGATGTCCGCCATGCGGTCCTTGGCCGCCACCACGCGGACGGTGTCGCCGAATTCCAGCGTGCTGTCCCCCATGACCTGCAGCTGGGTCTGACCCCGCCAGATCCGGGTGATGTTGGCCGGATACGAAGCCGACAGATTGAGTTGTCGCAAGGTTTTGCCGATGACTTCCCAGTTGGTGATGATCACGTGGCGCATGCTCAGATGGCCCGAGAAGAAGGTCTCCTCACTGGGAGTGACCTTGCCCACCATGATCTCGAGATTGGCGAAGTGTTCGGGGTCGGCCAGGCCGTACAGAAGATCGCCCTCCGCCAGCGCCAAATTGGCCTGCGGGACGATGGATTCCCCGTCGCGGACGATGCGCGACAAGACGAATTGCTTGTCGAGGCTTTCTTCCAGATTGGACACGGTCTTGCCGCAAAGATTGGGGTTGGTCACCGCCAGATTGATGGTGGTCAACTTTCCGGCGGCATCGCCCGTGTTGCGGGCGTATTCGCCGGCATCGGCTTCGATATCGACCCGGAAGACCAGCCGCAGCAGCAGCATCACGCCGATGATACCCAGGATGCCCAGAGGGTAAGCCATGGCATAGGCCATGCCGGTGACGTCCGGTTTGGACACCAACGATTGGGCCGAACCCAGCCCCGGGGTGTTGGTCACGGCGCCGCACAGGATACCGACCGCCACATGGGGCTCCAGATGGAACACCGTCTTGATCAGGATGGTCACGCCCAGACCGAGCAGGCAGATCAAGGCGGCCAGCAGATTGAGCCGCAAGCCGTCGTTCCGGAACGAGGTGATGAAGCGGGGCCCGATCTCGATGCCGATGGCGTAGACGAAGAGAATCAGCCCGAATTCCTTGAGAAAGTGCAGCAGCTTGGGATCGACCTCGGCCCCGAGATGGGCGACGAACAATCCGGTGAACAGCACACCGGCGATGCCCAGCTTGATATTCATGAAGCGGATCTTGCCCAGCAGGATGCCGGAAAAGGCGACCAGCGACAGGAACACCAGGGTCGAGGTTGTTCCCGGCTGCCACAGGGCGCCCAGCAGATCGGTTGTGGTGCTCAAAGGGTTATCTCCTCTGCCCGTCGCGACAGCGACAAGGCGGCCAATCGTCATCAGGGCAAGCTGCAGAGAAAGAAGACAGGGGGGAGCAGGGCCCACGCCGGCCCAACCGGACCTCACTGTTCCGCTCTCTGGCTGTACTCCGCAGCCTTACGGATAAACGCCCGGGCAGGTCTTCTGGCTCTCCCCGCCACAACCGCCTTCCCGACGTCATCAGTCGCCAGTGGCTTCCAGGTTGTGGCATGTTGTTCCGACAGCGGAACGGGGGATGACAGCGGCGGGACCGCTTCCGATTTTCACGGAATTCCCTATCAAGCCCTCGGGGGCACCCTGCGTCAGGGGGGGAAGATGGGGCGGGAAAAACCAAAAGTCAATGGGCAGCTGATGTGATCGATAGTGGTTCCGGCGAAACCGGCCCTCATCCCACACCCTGAGAGAATACCACCATGTCCGACCAGCTCATCGCTGAAGAAGAGCGCCACGGGTTGATTTTCCCCAACCGCCGTCGTTTCTTCATGAGGCGTTCGGGCTGATCGGATTTATCAGCCTTGAACGCCGACAATTTCCGCGGCACAGTGAATATCTCCGTCACCGGAGTTCCGACCATGAAGCGATGGCTGATTCTGTTCTGCCTGCTGCTGGCGGGCGCCTCGCGCGCCCAGGACGCCGGCCCGCCGGCTGCGCGTAGCGCGGCTTCGGACTCGACCACCAATCCCCAGCCCGACAGCCGCACCGAGGTCCTGACGATCCTGGCCCCCCAGGCCATGCCCGAGCAGGTCACACGGCACGAACTGTCCGGCCGGGAAATGGAGATGCTGCCCGGTTTCGGGGGCGACGCCGTCAAGAGCCTGCAATCCCTGCCCGGGGTGGCGCGGCCGGCCATCACCGATCCCGGCGCCATCATCGTGCGCGGCAGCGGCAACTACGACACCCGCTTCATTCTCGATGGGGTGGACATCCCCAATCTGTTCCACTTCGGCGGAGTCAAGAGCACCTACAACAGCCTGGGACTGGGCGGCATCGAATTGCGGCCCGGCGGCTTCGGGGCCCAGTACGGCGGCTGCGTCGGCGGTGTGGTGACCCTGGAGGGGCGCGGTGGCCGACGGGACCGCTGGCGCACCGTTCTGGACACCGGTTTTCTGGACGCCGGCTTCCACACCGAAGGCCCTTTGGGCCAGGATGTCAGCCTGCTGATCAACGCCCGCCGCAGCTTCATCGGCGAGTTGGCGGATCTGGCCCTCAGAAACAACGACAGCATCAGCCTGGCCATCGCGCCCTACTACTGGGACGGGGTGCTGCGCCTGGATTACGACGCGGGGGGCGCCCACCGTTTCTTCCTGACGGCCTTTGCCGGTCAGGACCGCATGGATCTGGTCTTCCCTGAAGAAAGCAGCGGCAGCCCCGCGGTCAGCGAGGCCACCAACGCGGTGGGGCTGGATGTGGTCTTCCGCCGCTTCATCCTGGGCTGGGACGCCTTTCTGGGCGAACGGTGGCACAACCATCTGCGCTTGTCCGTGGGGCATGACCGCAACTCCGCCCACTTGGCGGGCGATTTCCGTTTCGATGGCCGCGGCCCCATGTACAGCCTGCGCAATGACCTGGAGATAATCTTGCGCCGGGACCTGGTTTCCCATGTGGGTGTCGACGCCATCTTCGCGCCCTTCACCTACACGGTGGAGGTGAACGGTTACGAAGAATCCCGCTTGGAGGACAAGAAATTCTCCGATGTGGGCGTCTATGCGGCTCTGGCCTGGGAAATTCGCCCGGGGCTGACGCTCAAGCCGGGCGTGCGTTACGACCACTACCACCATCTGGCAAAAGGCGAACCCAGCCTGCGCGCCCAAGCCTCCTGGGACTACAAACCGGGCCGGCGCTTCACCGCCGCGGTCGGGTCCTACAATCAGGATCCGCGCCCCACCGGCCAGGCCACCGATCCGGTGTATGGGAATCCGGATCTGCCACCCACCACGGCGCGGCACATCACCCTGGGCCATGAATGGCGGCTGAACGATGGCCTGACCCTCAAGATCGAGGGCTACCACAACATACAGGAGCGCGTGCCGGCCCTGACCGACAGCGCCGATCTGAACTTCCTGGCCGACTCCGAGGCCCGCATGCACGGCGTGGAATTGATGCTGCGCAAGGAGGCGGGTGACGGTTTCTTCGGCTGGGTTTCCTACAGTTTGGGCAGTAGCCAACGCCGCTATGCCCGCGACCCGGGCAACGGCGGGGACTGGCACGCGGACCAGTGGCTGCCCTACGAGATGGACCAGACCCATCACCTGCAGGCCGTCGGCTCCTGGGATCTGGGCGGCGGAGTTCGTTTCCGGCGTGCCCGTCACCCCCATCCTGGGCTACACCGGCAACCGGTACGAATTCGATGCCGACACCGGCGATTACGTGCCCGTGCTGGGGGCCCACAACGCGGAGCGCGTCTCACCCTACTTCCGCACGGACCTGCGGGTGGACAAGCGCTTCGCGCGCGGCAACAAGGTGTGGTCCTTCTATCTGGATCTGCAGAACGCCAACTACTTCCTGTACAACAGTCCCGAGGGCTACACCTACAACTACGACTACTCCCGGCGCGGGGAATACGGCTGGATCTTCATGCCGGCTCTGGGCGCGCGGGTAGATTTCTAGGAGGTGATCATGAGAAGCAAGATGCGGCCGGCCCTGTTCGCGTTGCTGCTGCCGCTGACGCCGCTGCTGCTGACGGCCTGCTCGGACAGCTTCCCCGATGAGGAAATGCACCTGGGGCTGGAAGACAAGATCCGGCCCTACGCCATCACCCTGGAGCCGCCGGAAGCCTCTCCTGGGGAAACCGTGCAGGTGACCCTGCACGCGCACGTGCCGCCCGGCAAGTCGGTGGACATTCATTGGCAGGTGGCCCTGGATTATGACAACGGCCTCTATGAGGCGGATGAGATCGAGCGGCAGGTCCTGCCCGTGGGCCAGAATGCCCAGAGCGCTTACTCGGGAACCATGCTGCGGCAGTGGTTCACCTGGACGGTGCCCGATTCGGTGGCCCGTGTCAGCTCGGCCGTTCCGGATGTCCTGACGGATCCGGTGCTGGTGGCCCTGGCGCAGCTGGTGGTGGGCCCGGACGCCGGCGATCCTCCTACCCGCGCCGGTGTCGAAACCTGGCTGGCGTCCCGTGACCCGTCCGTGCCCCTTTCGCCCGAAGAAGAGGCCCTGGTGGATCGTTTCTCCTGCGCGGTGCGTTTCCGCGCCACCATGGAAACCCGGGACCGCGCGGTGGACGTGACCCGCAATCTGACGGTGCGCCACTCCCGTCGCCTGGGCAGCACCCAGGTCAACACCAACAACACGGAAAACAGCCGTCTGGTTGTGGCCCTGGAGAAGGCGGATGCCAGGTCTGCCGATTTGGAAGATCCCGCCGTGGTCGCCCACGAATATCCGCTGGTGCCCGCGCAGCCTCCCGTCCCGCAAACCATCCCCTTCCACCCGGACTGGACCTATTTCCTGGTGGAATCCTTTGCCCTTCAGGACTACAACGCGCCTTTCGAGCCGGGATTGGTCGTGTCCGAAGAGTTGGAAGGACGTTGGTACTATTATCGTCACGATGACCCCGCCGCGCCTGAGGCTTTTCTGCGCAACGACGAGGGTGAAGAGCCGGAGATGTGGGAACTGGATTATCCGATCATTTTGGCCCCGGCCGGACCGGACACCCGCTATTTCCTCGTGTCGGTGATGCGGGATCTTCGGCGGGACTGGGTCCAGTATTTTTTGACCCCGGGGGCCAGCGTCTACCCTTCCGAAATCCAGTTCGTCACTCCCTGATTTTTTCGCAAAAGGCCCCGGGATTCCTCCCGGGGCCCTTCTTCTGGCTTGGCTGTTCGGTCACTTAACTAGGACCAGCTTCGTCAAGCCGCTGCCACTGCGTGACTCCAGCCGGGCAAAGTACACACCGCTGGCCACTTGGCGGCCGCTGTCGTCTTTACCCATCCAGACCGCCGAGTGATGGCCCGCCCGCAGCGTCTCATCCACCAGATGCCGGATAACCCGACCCTGCGCGTCGTAGATCACCACCTGGGCGTGATCCGTCCGCGAGAGATCGAAATCGATCTGCGTCTGGGGATTGAAGGGGTTGGGGTAGGCGCCCACCAGGCGGGTGACCTGGGGTATGCCGTCATCCCCGACGGGGCTCAGACCGGCGTTGAAGTGGAGGTTGAAGTCCGCGCGGTCGGTGCTGTCGTCGGCACGGTAGACCACCACGCAGTAGTAATCGTTCTCCACCATGGGCAAGACCAAGGTCTCATCCCCGCCCGCTCCGTTGGTGTTGGCAACACCGTAAGCGGTGTACCGATTGTGGAAGGGCTCGCCATCCTTATGGATGGCCAGTCCCAGATCATCGCCGGAAAGATTTTCCAACTCGATGCTCCAGTCACCGTCATCGAGGGAGAACTCGTACATGGCGACGAGCCGGTTGGCCATGATGGACAGGCCCGTGTAGGAGGGATCCGGATTGCCGTAGTAGGAGCTTTTGGCGGCGTGGGCCCTGTAGGAGTCGTTGCCGTCCCAGCGAGTCACGCCCACATCGAAATCCTGGAGGCTCATGGCGTTGTAGTTCATCAGGATGTATTCCGTCACTTGACCCGAGCCGTAGGAACCGAAGAGGGCGGTCTTGTACCCGTCTTGACTGCCGACGGCGGGATCGTGCACGCGCAGATCGAAATCCGAGGTGCCCTCCGGACGGATCGCCATGGCTTTCCAATAACCGGTGCCCGTGCCGGCCAGACGCAGCCCGTCACAGTTGGCAAAGAACGGGTTGTTGCTGCCGGACACATCACCGTATCCGTTGTAGGGTGCCGGCGGAGCCGGGCGTACGGTAAAGGCGCCGGGGAGCATCTCGGAGGGACCCCAGACGTACTGCTCGCCGTAGATGTTGTTGTTCTCGTTGGTCTCTTCGATTTCCTGCAGGGCATCCACCCGGTAGGACAGCGTATGCCGGCCCGAAGTCCAGATGAACTCATGGTCCCAGTTGTAGGTTACCTGCGTCCCGGGAGCAAGCGTGCCCCAGTTGACGTACCCGGCGTAAGAGCCGTCCCGGTATACGCGCGAGGGCAGGGGAGAGGAGACCGGGCCGTTGTTGATGGCGGCCACGTTCAGGTATGTGGGGTTGGGTGCGGCATACAGTGTGTCCGGGAGCAGGCAGACTGTGGGAGACCCGTCCCACGCCGGGCGCGGAACGATAGGCGCGTACCACCAAGGGCTGGGGAGGCGCACCGCCAGGTCGGGCGGCGTGGTGCCCACCTCGATGGTGATATCCCGCGCGGGGAAGCCGTCGGTGGGATCTCCGTAGACCAGGATACCGTACCAGCCGGTCTCCGTCAGGTCGCCGGAAACGCGTATCAGACTGCCGTCCAGGGAGTGGGCGGATCCCACGATGTTCCCGCTTGTGGCTGTGCCTGTGGCGTAATTGCGGTGCATGACCACCAGGTGCAATGCTCCCCCAGTGGAGCACTGGGCGGTCACGCTGACGGGGCCATGTTGGCTGTCGTACAGGTAGAATTCGCGCAGCAACATGGGCTCACCATCACTCAGGGCCACCGTCAGGCTGTCCCCGAAGGATACATGAGAGCTTCTGGCATGGTATGCCTTGTAGCTGCCGGGGTTGCCGTAGGCCAGGACGCCGACGTCCCAACTGGCGGCATTGTTCATGTTGCGGTTGGCCACCACGATGTCCAACTCGCCGGCCCAATTGGAGCTGTAGCCGAGGTAATTGGCGAAGCCGTTTTCGGCGCCCTGGCTGGCGGCGTGCAGACGAGCGTCCACATCAAGCTGGTTGTCATTGGCCCAAACGGCCATGGCGTGCCACCAGCCTTCATTGGTGAACATGCGCAAACCGTCGGAGTTGTACCATTTGGTTCCACTGGTCACTTCGTTCCAACCGCCGGTTTGCGTCGGGGGGGCCGGGCGGCCCCTGGTGGAGTTCACGGCAACGGTAAGCGGCGTCCAGATGAACTGCCGCCCGAAGACGTTGTTGTTCTCATCGGTTTCCGGGATATTGTCTTCAGAGTCGTGGCGGCAGGTGAAACTGTGGCGGCCACCCGGCACCATGATCGGCCCGATGTTCAGGGCCTGGTACTGCTGGCCCGCATTGACGGTCCCCCAGTTGACGCTCTGGACGTGCTCGCCGTCCACGTTCAGGGCCCCATTGAAGGGCACGCTGGTGGGCACATCGCCTTGATTGATACCACGCATGTTCCAATAGGTGAGCGTGGTGTTGCCGGGCAGGTAGTCCGGAACCTCGGCCGAAGAGGTGATGGAGTCGTCATCATCGCACGGGACAAGCTCGTAGTCCCAGCCCGGGGGCAGATACGGCGTCAGATCAGCGGGCTCGGCCTCGCGGATCACGATGGGGCCCCAGTGGGCGTAGTCCCCATCCCAGTTGCCCGCGTTGTCCACCGACCTGATGTTGAAGTAGTAGGTGCCGGGACTGAGGGCTTCGGTGGTGTACGAAGTCACATCGCCGATGTCCTGAGTATCCGCCGGCAACCCTGGGCTTGGGGAGGAGATATACAGACCGTAACCCTGAATGCCGGACAGGTTGTCGTAGGCCCGGGTCCAGGTGAAGGTCACCGTGGGATCCGGGGAGGACACGCCGGCGGTATGGCTGGTGCTACTTAGGTTGGTGACCATCAGGGGCGCGGTGTTGTCCATCTGGAAACCGCAGTTGGCCGCCGTCTCCCAGAAGCCCTCCCGGTAGGCGGGGTACCGCGCGATGTACTTGTTGATGAAGTCGATGCTGCCGGTCGGGTTGTCCTGGGCACAGACCTCGAACAGGGAGGCGTCACCCACGGCCAGGGCATCGGTGTAGCTGCCGTAGACGCCATGGCTGTCCTGGGCGCTGTCCATGACGTCCAGGCCCAGGGCGGCGATGAAGCCCTCCGTCAGCCGGGGCACATCATAGGCCCCGGAGTCCATTGGCTGATGGCCAAGGAGTGGATCTGAGCCCACCCTTCCAGCCAGGCGATGGTCTCGCTCTCCTGGCACCAGAAGCAGTGGCCGCAATTATCGGGCGGGTTGGAGTCGCACACGCCGTTGCAGTAATCAAAGGGTTCCCAACTGGCCATTTCGTGGTCGAACCAGTGGCCGTACTCGTGCCACAAGACTCCGTCTTTCCAGGCAAAGTCCTGGCGCATCTGAATACGGCCATTAGTGCTGCAATTGGGCCAGGCGGCGCTGGGGAACTCGATGCGGCATGCGGGCACGTCATAACCCAGGTTGTAGTCGTGGACCCAGGACCGGCTACCCTGGGAGTGGAAGTAGACGATGGTTTGCGCGTCCGGATTAGCGGGCTGCAGGGTGCCGTAGTCCAGATTGGTGCCTGCGTAGTTGTATGTCACACTGGTGGCGAATACATGGTTGTTGCCGCTGTTGGGCTCGTAGACCCGAATCCGGCTGTTGGTCATGATGTAGCGCAGGTAGATGTCGGGCGTGTCGAAGATCCCGGCGTCGAAGCTGTCCACATCCAGGTCGTAATAGCCGTTGTAGTTGGTGTAAGTGGTACCCAGCAGGTCATCGCTGCCACCGGTGTCGAGATCCCACACTTCCACCAGAATGGAATGGGCGGGGAAGAACCCGCCACCGGGCTGGGTGCAGCCGAAACGGCCGGAAATATGGATGGTGATGCGGCTGCCGTCGGCGTCCGCGTCCCGCTCCTCGGGGCCGTCCTGATCCTTGACATAGACCGGCGTCGGCGCGGTCAGGATGTCGTAGGTTTCGGATCGGCTTTTGTCACTCGGCAGAGCCATGAAGTCGGGTACGGCTTTGGTGGCCCAGCCTTCGGTCATGTGGCGCGCGGCGCGGTCGACGGTGAACTCGACCACCATCACATCGCCCTTTTGCATGGTGCGGGTGGCGGGCCCGGCGGCCAGGCTGGCGGACCAGTTATCGCCTTCGAGTTTGAACTGGGACAGGGTGCCCGGTTCGCCGCAGTGGATCTCCAGCTTGCCGTCATAGGTGTCCCCGGGCTGCAGCGCCGTGAAGGGCGAGACCAGCTTCACCTCCACAGCGGGCATGATGGTGGCTAGGGCTTGGGTGCTGAAACCGCAGAGCAGCATCAGCAACAGCAGGATTCGTAACGATCTGCACATTTTGCTGACCTCCGGGTTAGCGGTTCTGGGGCTCCGGACGGGTTTCCGTGGGGGCCTCGGGCATGGGCGGGTTCAAAATCTTCTCGATGGAGTCCTCGATTTTCAGGGCCAATTCCTCGTTGCCGTCTTGGCGGGCGTAACGGGCCTGGATGGCCAGGATATCCAGCTCCAGCTGCTGCTTCAACTGGGACGCTTCCTGGTTCAGGGCACGACGGGCCTCGTAATCGGGCGCTTGGGCGGCGCGTTCAGCCAGCGCCCGCACCTGGTTGTGGTTGGTCTCCAGGGCGGTCTTGATCTCGATCATCATGGGCGAGAGCGCGGGCTGGGGCAGCAGGGCCTCATCGGTGCCATTTTCGTCAAGGGTGACCCCGGCCTCCAACTCTGCTTGGTTGATCTCCAGCACGGGCGAGGACGCTTGCTGTTCGGAGTCGACCTTGGTGGCATTCTGGACCTGGGGATCTGCGGCTATGGCGCTTCCCCAGAAAAGGACGAAAACGAGAACGAAAAAGGACATGAATTTCATGACACACCTCTCGGTTCGGGTTATGGGTTTGTTCTGCAGGCGATTGAGAATTACCGTCTTCCCCCCTTGAGCGGACACTTCAGGAAGCCTCCGCGTCTCGGGGGTTGTATCTAGTTTTTTTTGAGTTGGAGACAAAAAATTACATACAAAAGTCTCGCAGTTTCGGGATAGAGAGGGCGGACATCCGTTCTGCTATAGGATGGCAATATCAACAAATCCTGTTAAATCTTTGTCGGTTCGATGGTTGCCCAAAAAGGATTGTCCTGGATTGATCGGAAACCGATTTCCGCTAGAGAAAGCCCTGTCGTTTCCCCGACGGTAGGCCGCGGGGCTTTCCTGGAAAGTTCTGAGCCAGGGCCTTGGTCGTCATGGTTTCCGTGTGGACAATCCGGATGGCCTCACCGGGGCCGCTCCAGAGCCAGCTCCGGGCCAACGGTGTGGCCATCGCCGTCGACCGCGGTTATGCTCCCGTGGGTCACCCCGTGTGGCGGGCGGATCCGATGAGTTGCCGCCCGGGTCAGGAATGCGTGCCGTCATTGCTGAGGGGCATGACATCACCGACCAGAATGGAGATAGCTGAATGAAACTGATTTCCTGGAATGTGAACGGCCTGCGCGCCTGCCTCAAGAAAGGCTTCACTGATTTTGCCGCCAACAGCGGCGCGGATATCATCTGTCTGCAGGAGGTGCGCGCTTTGCCCGAGCAGGTGGAGCTGGATGTTCCGGGCTACTCCATGCTCTGGAACCCGGCGCTGCGCAAGGGCTACAGCGGCACGGCCATGCTGGTGCGGGAATTACCCCGTGCCGTTTTCCCCGGCATGGGGGTGCCGGAATTGGATACCGAGGGCCGCGTCATGACGGCGGAACTGGAGGACATTTTCCTGGTCACGGTCTACACGCCCAACGCCCAGCGTGAACTGGCGCGTCTGCCGTACCGCCAAAAGGAGTGGGACCCCACCTTCCTGAAATTCGTGCGCAAGTTGGAGAAGAAGAAGCCGGTGGTCTTCTGCGGGGACCTGAACGTCTCGCACAAGGAAATCGATCTGGCCAATCCGAAAAGCAACCGGAAGAACGCCGGTTTCACGGACGAAGAAAGAGCCGGCTTCGACAAGATCGTCAAAGCCGGCTTCATCGACACTTTCCGGGAGTTCGAAACCGGAGGCGGCCACTACACCTGGTGGAGCAACCGGCCGGGCGTGCGTGAGCGGAACGTGGGCTGGCGCATCGACTACTTCTGCATCTCGTCCGTGTTGCGGCTGCGGCTCGTTTCCGCCAGTATCCTGGCCGATGTTTTCGGATCCGATCACTGCCCCATCGCGATAGAACTGGAGTAGGATCGCCTCTCTGTCCCGCGCCGGCTGATGACTCCGGGTTAGAACAACGGGTTAGAACAATCCGGTGCCGCAGCCGCGCATCTCCACGCCGTCCAGTTTCAGGGTCACCGACGCGGGGAAGGGCGCTCCGCTCATGCTGTCGCCGCAGAGGCCTTCCTGGATTTCGATTTCCAGGGTATGGTCGCCGCTTTTCAGAACGTGCCGGCCGGCGGGGGCGTAGGGGTCCAGGTCGGCGGCGGCCAGCCCGGGGAATTCCTGACGGGTCTCGCCCAAGTCCGTCAGCAGAAGCACCTTCTCTTCGCTGATGACCAGATTCCATGAGGGCTCGTTGCCCGCGGCCCAGAAGCGCCCGCCGGCCTGCCAGGCCTGCTCCAGGATGGCTTGCAGCCCGGAAACTTTGCAGGGACCCACTTCCTTACCGTCCACTTCGAACAAAATGATGTCGCCCTGACCCTTGGTCCAAACCATGAAGCGCTCGCCCTGGTATTTCGCGCCCGAGGCGGATCGGGCGGGTTTCAGGGTGTGGACCTCGTCCGGGGTGTAGAGGATGGCCGAGTCCTCGGCGTTCCGGTAATGCACCAGATAGTGGAAGTCCTGGACACCGTCAAAGGCCAGGATGTGCAGCACCGGCTTGGTCTCCGTCGCCGCGTTGTCGGTGTTCTGGGTGGTGGTCGTTTCAGGGGCCGGTTCGGCTTTTTCCTTACCGCCGCAGGCTGTAAAAAGTCCACCCAAGGTCAGAATCAAGAGCGGTAGAATCCATCTAGTCATAGCATCCTCCTGAAAATTTGAGCCGCTTCTATTGCCGCTATTGCCGTTATTGCCCATTTGGCAACCATACGTCCCGGCCGGGCCACAGCAGTACCGGTGAGGGGCCCATATTTTGCACAATACCCGACAGTTCCGGAAAATATCCCGTTTTTCTCGTTTTACGCAAGACCGGGCAGGTGAGCAGTATGCAGAATGCAACGGCGGAGCACATGATCAGGCTGATGGCTCTGATGATCCTGATGGTTCTGCTGCCTCTGCTGATTGGGCCTGCCCCGGCTTGCGCGACCGGCGCGGACAACGTTTCCCCGCCCGACACCCTGCTCTACACCGTCGAGACCGGCGACAGCCTGATCAAGATTTGCGGTCGGTACCGGGAACGCACCCATCACTACGCCCTGGGCGATCTGATGACCGACATCCGCCGGGTCAACAATCTGGAAAGCAACTTGCTGCTGGTGGGGCAACAACTGCGCATCCCCGTGCTGCCCATCCAGGACTGTCCTCAGGTCCTGACCAAGGTGGCCGACGGCGCCGAGTTACGCGGCATCTACCTGACCGGCCCGGCCTGCGGTGTCAACTCAGTCTGGCGCCGGGTGGACCGTTTCATTGCGGCCGGCGGGAACGCGGTGGTCTTTGACGCCAAGGATATCGATGGCGGGGTTTCCTTCGCCAGCCGGCATTCCCTGGCGCGCTGCGGCCGAGGCCGGAGCGCGCCGGTGATCAGCAGCCTGGACGAGATGCTGAAACGTTGCCGGCGCCGTGACCTTTACGTGGTGGCTCGCCTGGCTCTGTTTCTGGACGGGGAATTGGGTCGGGAGCGCCCGGATCTGGCCCTGCATGACCGCGCCGGCCGACCCTGGGGCGAGCGCGGCTGCATCTGGATGGATCCGCGCCAACCGGAGGTGCGCGCCTACAATTTGGCCCTGGCCCAGGAATTGGCCCGGGCCGGGGTGGACGAGATCCAGTTCGATTACGTGCGTTTCCCGACCAACGGATGGCGTGAGGACTGGTCCGACACCGCCCGGGTGGATATCCAGACCGTGGCCGCCGGTCGCCGTGCCGCCATCACCGATTTCCTGGCCGAGGCGCGGGATCTGCTACAGCCGCTGGGTGTGAAGATCAGCGCGGACCTGTACGGCATCATGGCCTGGGGGCGAACCGAAGATCTGGCGCTCACCGGCCAGCATGTGCCCACCTTTGCCGAATACGTGGATGTCATCTGCCCCATGATCTATCCATCCCATTTCAGCCCGGGGTTCGAGGGCCGCACGCGCCCGGGCGATGATCCCGAATACTTCATCGGCGAAGGGACACGCCGTTTCGCCACGCTGTGCGCCGGCCGTGCGGAAATACGTCCCTGGTTGCAGGCCTTCCCCTACCGGGTCAGCCGATTCGATGCCGACTATGTCGGTTCCCAGATCCAGGCCGCGCGCCTGGAAGGGGGCCGTGGCTGGTGTTTGTGGAATCCGGCTTGCCGTTACAGCGTGGCGTTGCAGGCCCTGCCTGATCTGTGCGCTCCGCAGCCTCGGACCCAGGCCGATCCCGCGGCCGAACCCCGGGTCCTGCTGGGCTTGTTCCTGGGTACGGGACAGGCCCGGGACGACAGGGCCGGCGAGATCCAAAAACCGGTGGAATAATCGCGTTTTACACACAAATTCAAATGGCATCCCGTCAGGGCGGCGATTAGATTTGGGCTGGTAGCCCCAAGGATTGTCGACCAAAGGAATCTGCCATGCCTTTCAGCAAGATTGCTCAGTCCATTGGCGCCTCCGCCACCTTGAAGCTGAACGCCAAGGCCGGGGCTCTGCGCGCCGCGGGCAAGCCCGTTATCCACCTCGGAGGCGGCGAGCCCGAGAGCCTGGCTCCGGACACCGCCGTGCAGGCGGCCATCGAGATGCTGGAAAAGGGAAGAATCCGCTACACGCCCGCCTCCGGCACCCCGGCCATGAAAGACGCCATCATCGACTACACCAAGCGCTTCTACGGACGCCAGGTGGAGCGGGCCAACGTCATGGCCTCGGCGGGCGCCAAGCAGGCCATCATGGTGGCCCTGCTGGCGCTGGTGGATCAGGGAGACGAGATCGTCTTCCCCGCGCCCTACTGGGTCAGCTACCCGGAAATGGTGCGCTTGGCCGGCGGCAAGCCGGTGGTGGTGCACGCCGCGGACGGCTCTTTTCAGCCCACGGTGCAGGAGATGATAGCCGCCATGGGCCCCCGCACCCGAGCCGTCCTGCTCAACAGCCCCAACAACCCCAGCGGACAGTTCTTCACGCGGGATTTCCTGGCGGGCGTCATCGCCCATTGTGAGCAGCAGGGCATCCGGGTGCTGATGGACGATATCTACCATCGTCTGGTCTACGACGGGCTGGAGGCCATCAGCTGTTACGAGTGCACGGACAAAAGCGTGGACGAGAGCATGCTGTTGGTCTTGAACGGGGTGTCCAAGCAGTACGCCATGACGGGGTTCCGCATCGGTTGGGCCGTGGGTCCGAAGGACCTGATCAAGGTCATGAACAACATCCAGTCCCACCAGTCCGGTAACCCTTGCAGCCTCAGCCAGCACGCCGCGGTGGCGGCCATCCACGGCCACCAGGGCTCGGTGCGCAAGCTGGCCGGAGAACTGGAGATCAACCGGGACGAAATGGTCCGTCTCCTGCGCCAGATTCCGGGCCTGGATGTCCAGCCTCCACAGGGCACCTTCTACTGTTTCTGCGATTTCCGCGCCTTCGACCGGGACAGCACCCGCCTGGCGGCTCACCTGCTGGAGAAGATCCTGGTGGTGACG
>PDWI01006512.1_pt1 | contig 14604 bp, 12 predicted proteins | sample 1430891 | NCBI WGS metagenome assembly PDWI01 (sample SAMN01162508, study PRJNA174530) | Oral metagenome, whole genome shotgun sequencing project. | biome: Marine environment; feature: Marine mammal; material: Swab sample of the gingival sulcus; isolation source: swab sample of gingival sulcus... | reverse complement strand
GGGTCGGTGGGAATATCTGCCACGCCAATACGCGTTTGTATGGAATTGATTTCGTTAGGGAATTTATCCATTAATGTTTTTTCAACTTTTGTTGAAGCATTTACCGTTTCGGTTAGCGAAGTTCCGGGCTTCATTAATATGTGCATAGCAAGATTCCCCTCATCTAACTGAGGGATAAACTCCCCTCCCATTCCGAAAAAGAGCAACAAGGCACCCAACAACAATATTACGGCAAACGCAATTACCTTTTGGGTTCTGCCTAATACCCAATTGACAATGGGGAGGTAGAAATTTTCAATGGCTCGTACTATTTTGTCGCCAACGGTTTTTTTGTCGGTTTTCGGAGCGGTTAAAAACAAAGCACTCATCATTGGAATATAGGTAAGACAAAGCAACAACACACCCAATACGGTAAACCCGAAAGTCATTGCCATCGGCTGAAACATTTTGCCTTCTATTCCGCCCAAAACCATAATGGGAACAAAAATAATAAGGATAATAATTTGTCCGAAAAAGGCAGAGTTCATCATTTGGCTTGATGCTTTGTACGATAACTCGTCTTTTTGTTTGGCAGTAAGTTTTGTGCCGATAATTTTCTTGTCGTGCAGATAAAAAATCATACTCTCAACAATAATCACAGCACCATCTACCAAAATACCAAAATCGATAGCTCCCAAACTCATTAGGTTTGCCCACACATCGAAAGCACGCATCATAATAAAGGCAAAAAGCAGTGCCAGCGGAATGGTAGATGCCACAATAAGTCCGCCCCGCATATTTCCGAGTATCAGTACCAGCACAAATATTACGATTAAAGCCCCCAACGTTAAATTTTCGGCTACGGTAGATGTGGTGTTTTTTATCATTTCGCTACGGTCGAGAAACGGCTGAATGGTAATTCCTTTTGGAAGCGATTTTTGTATTTTTGCCATGCGATCCTTTACGGTTTTAATCACTTTGTTGGAATTTTCCCCTTTCAGCATCATAATAATTCCGCCTACCGCTTCACCTTCGCCGTTTCGGGTAAATGCTCCGTAGCGAATGCCTTTTCCATAACGAACTTCTGCCACATTGCGAACAAAAATAGGATTACCGTTATCTACTTTAACCACCATATTTTCTATGTCGCTGATACTTCGAGCCAACCCTTCGCCTCGAATATAGTTTACTTTCTTATTCTTTTCGATGTAAGCACCGCCTGTATTTTGATTGTTGTTGTTTACCGCTTCAAAAATTTCGTTCATGGTAACACCCATGCTTTGCAAACGTTCCGGATCGATGGCAATTTCGTACTGTTTTACGTTTCCGCCAAACGAATTTACTTCAACCACGCCGGGAGTCATTGCCATTTGGCGTTTTACAATCCAATCTTGAATGCTTCGCAGCTCTTTTTTGTCGTATTTTTCTTTATGAGCATCGTCCACTTCGAGCACATACTGATAAATTTCGCCCAATCCGGTACTGATAGGTGCCATAAACGGTTCGCCAAACCCTTCGGGAATATTTTCTTTTACTTCAGAAAGTGCTTCCCCCACCAATTGCCGAGGCAGATAAGTTCCCATATCATCATCGAAAACAATGGTAACCACCGATAAACCAAATCGAGAAATGGAACGGATTTCGTTTACATTGGGCAGGTTCGACATTGCCAATTCCACCTGATAGGTTACAAATTGTTCTATATCTTCGGTTCCCAAATTGGGAGCTACCGTTATTACCTGCACCTGATTGTTGGTAATATCGGGCGTAGCATCTAAAGGAATGTTTTGCATGGAATAAATACCGCCTGCAATAAGGGCTATGGTCAATAGTCCTATCAGCATTTTATTCCTAATGGAGAAAGCTATTATATGATTAATCATATCGGTAAGATTTAGTTTTAATTTCTAAACCTAAAAAACGTTAGGTATTTTATCTTGAAGTCTATACTACAAAATAAACATTTATTTTGTGCAACCGGGTTGCAAAAAATAAAAAAATGAGGTTTATTATCAAAAAAACACAACAATTTTACCGACCATATAAATTTCGGTTAATATTAAAAGTAAAACACAGAAAAACAACACATTAACCTTTTTCTATTTTACAAAACCGATAGGGTGCAATATCGAAAATTTGGCATACCATATGGCAAAATTGGGTCTTCGATACCAAAAATTGAGGTACAATATCGAAAAATTGGATACAAACACCCCGAGTTTGGCTTAAAATATCGAAAAATTGGCTTACAACATCGGAAAATTGGGATAAAGTATCAGAAAATTGGCTTACAATATCGAAAATTTCCGATGCAATATGGAAAAATTGGCTTACAAGCTGGAAAAATTTCGATAAATTATCGAAAAATTGCTCTAATGGATAGAAAAGTTGGAGTGATTGATGCAAAAAGCAATTAGAGCCCAAAGTTTTTTGAAACCTTTGGACTCTAATTGTTCTCTACTTTTTATTGCTGGATTCTCGTACCACCAAATCGGAGTGAACCACAATTTCTTTTACGACTTTTGCTTCAGATGTATCTTCCATCTGCTCGAAAAGCAGTTTTGCAGCTTCAATTCCAACTTGTCGAGGATTTTGATCAACAGTTGATATGGAGGGAACCATATATCGAGAACGGCGACTATTGGAAAAACCAACAACTGCTACATCTTCGGGAATTTTTAGCCCCAACTCTTTTGCTGCGGCAATGGTTCCGATAGCCAATTCATCGTTAATGGCAAAAAAAGCATCGGGACGATTTTTCCTTTGTAGCATTTCGGTTGCAACATTTTTTGCTTCTTCTACGGTAAAATCGCAACGAGCCACTAAAGTTTCATCAACGGCTACTCCTCTTTCTTTTAGTGCTTTTTCATAACCTCTTCTTCTGTTTTTACCGTATAAAAGATATTCGGGACCGGTTAATAAAGCCACTCTTTTCGCTCCGCCCTCTAATAAATGTTTTACCACTTTATAGGCTGCAGCTGCATCGTCGGCAACCACTTTTGAAACATCTAATTCCTTTGAGGTTCTATCGAACAATATTATGGGAACACCCAAATCGATAATTTTATGAATATGCTCATAACTGTTAGTAGCACGCGATAACGACAAAATAATTCCGTCCATTCGCATATTTAAAAACCCGTTTACATTTTTCTCTTCTTTCTCTTTGCTTTCGTTTGAAGAACTTACAAAAACCTGATAACCATAATCATCGGCAACCTGTTCTATACCCTTTACCACCGAAGCATAAAAAGAACTCACAATTTGAGGCACAACAACTCCAATGGCATTCGATTTTTTGGTTTTTAACGCCACCGCCAAAGGATTAGGCTGATATTTTAATTCTTTCGCTAATTTTTGAACCGCTTCACGTGTAGGCAAACTAATTTCAGGATTGTTTTTTAATGCTCGCGATACTGTTGATACCGATACTCTTAACTTTTCGGCTATATCTTTTATTGTTACAGGTTTATTTGGCATAATTATCAAATTTATAATAATTCTACAAAGATAATACTTTTTTTAATTGATAGTCAATAACAAGAAATTAAGTTAAAGTTGAATACGTATTTTGAAATAAGCGATTCTTCTTATAGTATGGAATTTGTGCCACAAGTTGTGGCACAAATCCCCCCCCTTTTAGGGTTTTATATTAATTTTAACCAAGATATTTTTCCTAATGAAGAGAAAATTCAATTTTATTAAAATTCGGTTAAACTTTTTGCAACCTATATTCTACTTTTCTATCTTTTGTCCTCGCCGGACGGGCTTTTCTCTTTTGTCTAAAAAAACTAACAACAAAGAAAATTAGCTACGGCAAGTTTTTATTTTGAAGTAGAAAGGAAAGTAGGACTTTTTAATTGGGTAAATTTGGTTTACAAATGGTATTAGCTACATATACTGAAAAAACAAATAAGAAAACAATAAGATATATATTATTGGGGACGCTATTATTTAGTAACTAACAATTAAGAGTGTACAAGAATACATTTTTTAGATAGTAGCAACAAATTAATAGGAATCATTGCTATAACCAATTGAAAACCGTATTTTTGTGCGTTTACAAATTCCCTAAATATATTTCTCCGTGAAACAACAAAACATTTTAAAAACGACCGTATTTATAGCAGTTGTAATAGTTGCTACCTTAATAGTTATTCAGTTATTGGCTTTTACCAATATACAAGATAGCGACGAAATATTTCAACCGCAAAAAGTAGAAAATAACTACAAAGTCAATGCTTTAAAACTTCCTATTCATTTAGAGTTTGCCGGCGAAAAAGTACCCATTGCCCGCTGGTATGTAAAAGAAAAACTTGACCGTGAGTTATTGGTAAATACCTATTGGCAATCGCAAACCATGTTGTTTATTAAACGAGCCCATAGATATATGCCAATAATTGAACCCATTTTAAAAGAAGAGGGAGTTCCCAACGATTTTAAATATTTGGCATTGATTGAAAGCAGTTTTATTCCCACCATTGTTTCTCCATCGGGGGCGGTAGGTTTATGGCAGTTTATGAAAGGCACAGCCAAAGATTACGATTTAGAGGTAAATAAAGAAGTGGACGAACGCTACAATATTGAAAAAGCAACCCATGCCGCTTGTCAATATTTAAAAGATTCGTATAAAAGATACGGCAGTTGGGCTTTGGTTGCGGCATCGTATAATGCCGGACGTAATTTTATTGATAAACAAATGAAACTGCAAGATGCCGGCAGCTATTTCGATCTGCTTTTAGGTGACGAAACAGAACGCTATGTTTATAGAATTCTGGCAATAAAAATAATTATGCAGAACCCTAAAAAATATGGCTTTAATTACGAAGAAGAAGATTTATATCCGCAACTGCGAACCCGAAAAGTAACTTTAAATCAACCTGTAAAAGATTTGGCGGCTTATGCTAAACAAAATGGCATTAATTACAAAATGTTAAAATATTTCAACCCTTGGTTACGCAAATCATATTTGACCAATAAGTCGAAAAAAACATATCAAATAACATTGCCGGCAAAAAGAGTTATTAATTTTAAATTTTCAAAATATATTCCTCCGTTGGACAGTATCGAAAAAGAAACTCCAAAACAAAAATAAATAACCCTTTAGTGACATAATATATTACGTTTCTACAGACCATAATTATTACCAAATTGGACAAAGAAAACAACATAGAACAACAGCAAATAGAGGTTTTGGGTGCACGTGTCCATAATCTTAAGAATATTGATGTTACCATTCCCCGCAATCATCTGTCGGTAATTACCGGATTAAGCGGAAGCGGGAAATCGTCGTTGGCATTCGATACCATTTATGCCGAGGGACAGCGACGATATATCGAAACATTTTCGGCTTATGCCCGACAGTTTTTGGGCGGTATGGAGCGTCCCGATGTGGACAAAATTACGGGATTAAGTCCGGTTATTTCCATTGAACAGAAAACCACCAATAAAAATCCTCGCTCAACGGTGGGAACTACCACCGAGCTGTACGACTTTTTGCGATTGCTTTATGCTCGTGCCGGAATTGCCTATTCCTATAAAACAGGCGAAAAGATGGTACAATATACCGATGAGCAAATTATTCAATTGATTCACGAAAAATTCGCAGACAAACGAATATTTGTTCTTGCTCCTGTTGTAAAGGGCAGAAAGGGACATTATAAAGAATTGTTTGAGCAAATCCGCCGAAAAGGTTTTTTATATGCCCGCGTTGATGGCGAAATTGTGGAGTTGTTGCACGGTTATAAGGTAGATAGATATAAAAATCACGATATTGAAATATTAATCGATAAAGTGGTGGTGGCAGATGTGGACGATAAGCGTTTGCAAGAATCGGTACAAACCGCAATGAAACACGGTAAGGGCGTAACCATGATATTGGATAAAGATACCGATGAAGTGAAATATTACAGTCGTCTGTTAATGTGTCCAACATCGGGAATATCGTACAATATTCCTGCACCTCACAGCTTTTCGTTTAATTCGCCGCACGGAGCTTGTCCTCGCTGCAAAGGTTTGGGCAAGATTACCGAAATGGATATGGATAAAATTATCCCTGATAGCAGTTTGAGTATTCGCGACGGGGGAATTGTTCCGTTGGGAAAATATAAAAACAATCTAATTTTTTGGCAAATTGAAGCCATTTGCGAAAAATACGGCGTTACCTTAAAAACGCCCATAAAAGCTATTCCCGATAATGCACTAAGCGTTATTCTCGATGGTTCGAGCGAAACTTTTAAGCTACGCAACACACCGCTGGGAACAGCTTCGAATTATTTTATGAGTTTCGATGGCGTAATTAAATATATTGCCGACCAAGAGATAAGCAAAACTTCGAAGAAAGCAAAAAAATGGGCAGAACAGTTCCTTAAAAAATCAGTTTGTCCCGAATGTAACGGGCAGCGGCTGAAAAAAGAGGCTTTGCATTTTAAAATTCATGATAAAAACATTGCCGAACTTTCCAATATGGATTTAAGTCAGTTGGGCGAATGGTTTGATAATGTAAAACCTCATCTGTCGGATAAGCAACAGAAAATTGCTTCCGAAATATTAAAAGAAATTCGCTCGCGATTGGGCTTTTTACTCGATGTGGGATTAGATTATCTTTCCCTAAATAGAAGTTCGGTAACACTTTCGGGCGGAGAATCGCAACGCATACGATTGGCAACACAGATTGGGTCTCAGTTGGTAAATGTGCTATATATTCTCGATGAACCAAGCATCGGACTGCATCAACGCGATAATGCTCGGCTGATAAAATCGCTGCAACAACTGCGAAACTCGGGCAACTCGGTGGTGGTGGTAGAACACGATAAGGATATGATTCTTTCTGCTGATTATGTGGTAGATATGGGACCTTTTGCAGGAAAACACGGCGGCGAAGTGGTTGCCTGCGGCAGTCCCAAAGATATTCTAAAAAGCAACAGTCTGACAGCTCAATATCTGAATGGCGATAAAGAGATTTCCGTTCCCAAAAACAGAAGAACAGGAAATGGTAAAACTCTTGAATTAAAAGGTTGTACAGGAAATAATTTAAAAGATATATCGGTAACTTTTCCTTTAGGGAAATTTATTTGCGTTACCGGAGTTTCGGGCAGCGGCAAATCGAGTTTAATTAATGGTACGTTGCACCCTATTTTATCGCAGCATTTTTACCGTTCGGTAAAAGACCCTTTGCCCTATAAATCTGTGGAGGGAATTAAAAATATCGATAAGGTAGTAGAGGTCAATCAAACGCCTTTGGGACGTACGCCCCGCTCCAATCCTGCCACCTATACCAATGTTTTTGGAGATATTAGAAAACTGTTCGAAAAATTGCCCGAATCGCAGATTAGAGGATATAAAGCCGGACGTTTTTCGTTTAATGTGAAAGGCGGACGTTGCGAAACCTGTCAGGGGGCGGGTGTTCGCTCCATTGAAATGAACTTTTTGCCTGATGTCTATGTCCACTGCGATGTCTGCAATGGTAAGCGTTACAACCGCGAGACATTAGAGGTTCGCTACAAAGGCAAATCCATCGGCGATGTACTGGATATGACCATTAATCAGGCGGTTAGGTTTTTTGAAAATATTCCTGCCATTGTTGCCAAATTAAAGGTGTTGCAGGAAGTAGGTTTAGGATATATCACATTGGGACAGCCCTCAACAACACTATCGGGAGGAGAATCGCAAAGGGTGAAGCTGGCAACCGAATTGGCAAAACGAGATACGGGACAAACGCTTTATATTCTCGATGAGCCTACTACCGGTTTGCATTTCGAAGACATTAGAATATTACTTGAAGTACTAAACCGATTGGTGGAAAAAGGCAATACGGTAATTGTAATTGAACACAATTTAGATGTTATTAAAGTTGCCGATTACATTATAGACATAGGAAAAGAGGGCGGAAGAAACGGCGGCGAAGTGCTTTTTCAGGGTACCCCCGAAGAGTTAATTCAGCAGAAAAATTCGTTTACAGCAACATTCTTAAAAAATGAGATAATTAGATAATGTGACAATTGGTTAATGTGACAATCAAATTCAATTAACAATTAGTAATGAGTAATTAACAATAATTTTAATGCTACAATATGCAAGCTAAAGGCTAATGTGATAATCCTTTGCGAACTTTGCGGAATCTTTGTGTTCTTTGCGGTTAAATAAATTCAATGTCAATTATATTTTATGTTTTTTTCGGAAATTTTGCGAACTTTACATTCAAAATATAATGGAACAATTGGCTGTAAGTGTTGAAGCAATTACTAATTGTTCATTGTTAATTATTAATTGAACATCGGCGTTATGAATATACTAATAACAGGCGGAGCGGGCTATATCGGTACAGAACTGTGTCAAAAATTAAGTCAAAATTCGGCGGTAAACAGCATTACCGTATTGGATAACTTATCGACACGCAATTACAATCTTTTTCTGCATACCAAAATAAAATCGAAGAAGATAAAATTTATCAAAGGCGATATTCTCGACTCAAGAACATTGAAACGTGCCTTAAAAGATATTGATGTAGTTTTCCATTTGGCGGGAATAATCGACAAAAGCGAAGAGTTACACCATTTGCACGAGCAGGTAAACCACTGGGGAACTGCCGAACTGACTTACGCCATAGAAGAGAGCAATGTGCAACAGTTGATTTACATTAGCACCACTGCTGTTTACGGTACTTCCGATACTATTTTCGATGCGGAAAGTACACCAAACCCCGAAACCTCGTTGGCAACATCGAAATGGCGGGGCGAACAACACGTTGAGCGGTTAATGACTAAGATAAATACGCAAATTGTTCGCATGGGCGATGTGTTGGGTTACGGTATCGCTATGCAGTTAAACGGGTTGATTAACAAAATGGCTTTCGACTGTAATTTTATCGGCAGAATTTCTATTCCCGGTAACGGCGAACAGAAAATGGCAATTACTTCGTTAAAAAATGCCGTAAACACTTTAGAAAATCTATTGGGACAAAAACTGAAATCGGGTATTTATAATTTGGTGGAATATAATCCTTCGGTTTTAGATGTGGTAGAAGCGTTAAAAAGCCAGAACGAAGATATGGAAATGATTTTTACCAATCCTCATTTGCAATTGCCAAGTACAACCGTACAACCCGATAATAGATTAACAAAACTATACAATAACCAACGCTCCCTACAAGAAGCAATAACAGAAATGTTTAAGGAATTTGGGTTTTAGATAATTGCGGTATTTTAGAAATAGACACTATATCATAAAAAGAAAGGAAAATAAAACTTTTTAATTGGGTAAATTTAGGTTACAAATAACATTAGACCTAACAGTTTTTTTATTAAAAAATTTCCTTAACAAAATTTCTTTGAAGATACCAACTACCTAAAACCCCTCGAATATACCTAATCCAAATAAAGCATAATCGTATTTTACCGGATCGGAGGCATCGAATTTTCGTAGATTTTGGGTAACCTCTTCCACGGCAAGCCAATCATTTTGTTTGCGGGTAAGCAATCCTAATTTACGACTTACATTTCCGGTATGTACATCTAAAGGAAGCATTAAGTCGGCAGGATTAATCTGTTTCCACAAGCCGAAATCCACACCTCTATTATCGTTTCGTACCAACCAACGTAAAAACATATTCAATCGCTTGGCTGCCGATTTTTTAGCCACGTTTGAAATGTGTTTTTGAGTTCTTTCGGGATAATCAATGGCAAAAAATTGATGTCTAAAATACAATAATGCCTCTTTTATTGAACCACTTTGCTGATAACCTTTGGTAAAAACAATTTCTAAGCCGCCACAATTTTGGTAAATATTTTTTAATGATTTCAGAAAGAAAATACAATCTTCGCCATTAAAAGTACGATGTTTAAAATCGGTAAACATGGAAAAATCATCGTTCTGCATTAGAAATTCGTAGGGTTGATTTCCCATTAAATCCATTAACTTTATTGCATTCTTTATAATGGTTGGACGTTGTCCCCACGCAATGGCAGCACTCATAAATGCCGCAATTTCAATATCTTCCTTCCTTGTAAATTGCTTGGGTATAAGAATCGGATCGGAAGTAATAAATTGCTCACGATTATAGAGGTCGAATTTTTCGTCTAAAAAATGTTGAATATCTGTTTGCACAATTTCTAATTTTAACCGTCAGTTATAACACCGTCTTTCATGGTAATTTTTCGGTCAGACATTTCAGCAAGTTCCGTATCGTGTGTTACAATAATAAAAGTTTGATTAAATTGGTCACGCAATTGAAAAAACAATTCATGTAACTCCTTTCGGGTTTTGCTATCCAAGTTTCCCGATGGTTCATCAGCAAGCACCACCATTGGATCATTGATTAATGCACGAGCCACAGCAACTCGTTGTTTTTCTCCTCCCGAAAGTTCCGACGGTTTATGCTGTAAGCGATGCTCCACCCCCATCATTTGCATTATTTTTTTTGCTTTCTGTTCAGTTTCTTGTTTTCCTTTTTTTGCAATGAAAGCAGGAATACAAACATTTTCTAAAGCTGTAAATTCAGGTAAAAGTTGATGAAACTGAAATACAAATCCGATGTTTTTATTTCGAAAAGCAGCCAATTCTTTTTCTTTAAGTCCGGCAATAGAGGTGTTACCATAAGTTAAACTTCCACTATCCGATTTATCCAATGTTCCTAAAATTTGCAACAGCGTAGTTTTACCCGCACCGCTTGCCCCAACAATAGAAACTATTTCTCCTTTACGGACTTCTAAATCCACTCCCTTTAGGACTTGTAAATCGCCAAAACTTTTGGTTATATTTTTTGCTATTATCATTATTGTTTATTTTAGAAGTTCCTATCCCCTAAAGGTGTTTGAAACCTTTTGGGGCTTTTCATCTAAATTTCCTAAACACCCTTAATTATTAATTGAATTATACCACTTTTACTATTTCACTTATAAGATACGCCATATAAAGCAGAATTAAAAACCACCCGATACGTTTTCCTAAATGCCAACGAGACAGAAGCAATAAAACCAGCAATAAAACAACAGAACCATTTAACAATATAACCGAATAGGTTAAACTCCCGTTTCCGGCAGCTATAGTTCCTCCGTTTATCAACATATAAACAATAAACGGTACGCCTAAGCCGATAAGGATATCGAAAATATTAGAGCCTATGGCATTGCTTACCGCCATATTTGCTCTTCCTTGTCGGGCTACAATCAACGACGAAAACAAATCGGGGATTGATGTCCCAATTGCCAATACCGTTAAGCCGATTATCGCTTCGGGAATATCAAGAATTTGAGATATTGCTACCGCTGCATCAACCAAAACCCAACTAAGTGCAGCAATTAACACTACGGATATTAAAAATATCCAATGATAATGTTTTTTGTCGGGCATAATACGTTCCATTAATCTATCTACCGGACGACTTATTTTATCGAACCACGATTCGTTTTCATTTTCTTCAAAATCGGCTCCGCTATCGGTATAAGGTAATATTTTACGCCAAAATATTACAGCAACAACATATGCAATGTATAACAAAACAAACAAACTTGCATCTAACATAGAAAAAAAACCATCAGCTAATCCCCACAATAGCATTACCACCGCTAAAAAATAAAATAATATATCACGAATCATCGGCTGCCAAGTTAATTTAGAACCTTTTATAGTAGCAGCAGCTCCTACAATTACCAACAGGTTAAATAGTGCCGACCCCACAATACTACCAACACCAATAGCTTGATGTTCGCCCGGTTTCAACACAGAAAACAAAGCTACAAAAAGTTCGGGAGCACTCGACCCTACCGCCATTAATGTTGCTCCGGCAGCATCGGAAGATAACCGTAAATCGTGTGAAATTTTATCTAAAGCATCTACAAAGAAGACATCTACAATACGTGCCAACAGAAAAAAAGAAACCAACAGAACTATAGTAAGCAAAAATATTGTCATATAATTTTTAATTTTATTCTAAATTTCCGGCAAAGATATTAATAAATTAGGCTTAAAAAAGACAAACATTATTACTACACAAAATTTAACATGCTATTTTTGTAGTTCTAAACCTCACAGGTTTTAAAAACCTAACAACCTCATTCCTATCACGATATAAAAACTTATCAGAATATAGATTTATCCTATTGGGTTTCAGGAACTAATCAACTACTGTAAAAAGTTCTTCTTTACTATGGCGTACTTTTTCCAATTTAGCCAACCAATCTTTTTCCTCATCTCTATACCCCAATGGCAACAACAATGTACTTCTAAGCCCTTTTTCTCTAAGGTTTAAAACAGCATCTAATTTATCATTTTCAAAGCCCTCCATTGGTGTACAATCCACTCCATCGAAAGCAGCCTGTGCCATACCCGACATCATTGCAATATAGGTTTGACGAGCAGCATGTTGAAAATTTACTTCAGCATCGCGTTGAGGATATTTATTCAATAACATTTGGCGATAATTTTCCCACCCCTCGTCTTTAAAACCTCTAATTTCATTGGTCAAATCAAAAATATGATTGATACGCTCCTTAGTGTAATTATCCCAAGCTGCAAACACCAAAAGATGCGAACAACCTGTAATCTGAGGTTGTTCAAAAGCAACTTGCTTAATTTTGGCTTTTATTTCTTTATTGGTAATTATCAACACCTCGAAAGGTTGTAATCCACTTGATGTTGGTGCTAATCTTATTGCTTCTAAAATATTTTCTACCTTTTCTTGCGGAACTTTTTTTCCATTCATAACTTTGGTAGCATAACGCCATCTCATTTTTTCTAAAAAACTCATATATTTCTTTTTATATTTAGGGTAAAAGTACAAAATTAGTTTGTTGGCATCAAATTCCGGTTTCTATAACACATTTTTTATAGTTTCATTCTAAGGAATAGATTACAACAAACAGCTATATATCAAATACTAAAAAATAGAAAGTTTTTTTATATTCTTTCTAAAACAGAATCAAATTATTTTGTATTTCGTAATATTATTTTGACTTATAAAATAATTGTCATATTTTTGCAATTAGTAAAATAGGAATAATGAGAGTTGTTACCCCAAAAAAGATAAACGAATTTGTAAAAAAATATACCGATGCAAAGATCGCATTGAGCAATTGGTATGCAATTGTTACAAAATGCGAGTGGAATAATTTATCTGATGTGAGAAAGACCTTTAATACTGTTGATTATGTTGGGAATAATCGCTTTGTTTTTAATATTAAAGGAAACCAATATAGACTGATAGCTATTATTATTTTTGCTTCTAAAAAATTATATATTCGCTTTATTGGTACGCATAAAGAATACGAAAAAATAACAGATATTGAAAATATTTAATGATGAAAACAACACTTACAAATAAAGAATACGAAGCATTATCTATGCGTATTGAGGAATTGTTAAAAATGGTAGGCAATGATACCCCATCAACCGATAAAAACTTTATTGAGTTAGATGTGATTTCTAATTTGGTTGCCGACTACGAAGAAGAATATTTCCCCATTGAAAAGCCCTCTTTAAAAGATGTAATTCAACTTCGTATGTACGAAATGAAATTAACACAAAAAGCTGTATCGGAACTGATCGGAGTAAGTCCATCAAGAATTAGCGAATATCTTACCGGAAAAAGTGAACCTACATTGCAAGTAGCACGAAATATCTGCAAAAAACTAAATATCAGTGCTGATATTGTGTTAGGGGTGTAGGGTTATATTTTTTGAATACATTTGTAAGTTTTATAATTATTTTATGTGATTAAAAATGACAAAAGAAGAAATAACAAATAGACTTAATACTTTAGGAATTAAATATTGCTTTAACGAACAAAAATATGATAACAGTCAGTTAAAGTTTATAATTGTTGGTGATAATCCTGGAAAAAAGGAATATGAAGAAAAAAAATTCTTTATAGGTGATTCAGGTCAAAAACTTAGAAAACATTTCCTAGAAAACAATCTTATTGATTCAGATTTCGATAAAGAATGTATGCTTTTTAACAAAACAATTATTTATACCCCTACAACAGAAGATTTAAGAGAAATCAAAAAAAATAAAAAAGACTTATTTGACGAAATACAATCTTTTTGTGCAAGAGAAATTGCAAATACCGCAAACGAGTTAAAACTCCCCATTCTTATTTTTGGAAAATCAGAAATAAAACGTTACGGTATATTTAAAAAATTTTGGAGAGAACTCAATATTTATACTAAAAATAAAAAGAGTATATTTGCTTTTAACCATCCTTCACGTTCACTTTTTAAAACAGAATGGAATAATAACAAAGAAAAACTTACTTATGAATCTAATATTGATCTTTTAAAACAAATTGGAAGAAATAACACAAAAGAGATTAATGAAGATTATGAAAAGAAATCTTAAAACAATAAAAAATAGTGTTCAATCTTGACCTTTCGTACCTTATTCATATCAAAATAAAAATGTAAAGTCTGTTTAACGAAATAAAAAGAGGGGGAAATTAGTTTACAATAAAGTTTTAATACTTTAAGATAATGTTTAAGAATTTCTTTTTATTACATTACAGTCAAAGGATTAGTTTTACTAAGATTACTATTTTTTTATCGCTGTATAATGTTTACATTTGCCACTGATTTCTAAAAATGAACGAAAGGCTTATGGTAACAAAAGCAACAAATATACACCCTGTTTTTC
>PDWI01006511.1_pt1 | contig 14604 bp, 12 predicted proteins | sample 1430891 | NCBI WGS metagenome assembly PDWI01 (sample SAMN01162508, study PRJNA174530) | Oral metagenome, whole genome shotgun sequencing project. | biome: Marine environment; feature: Marine mammal; material: Swab sample of the gingival sulcus; isolation source: swab sample of gingival sulcus... | reverse complement strand
CTTCAGGAAATTGATTCTGCTTTTGCTGTCGGTACTATGAAAGGTGGCAAAGAATTCGTTTCCGATATGGGTACACAAGCCGTTTTTACCTTCATGCCGAGCAGTCGTGTCATCTGCATTAATATACTTAGAGACTGACAGGCCTATATCAAGGATGGCATCTTTCTCATCATGAAAGCTGTCATGGTTTTCAATAATAATGTTGATAGGTCGGACCGCTACGCGCTCCGACCTATCGTCCGCCGGATGAGCTGCGCTCCATTAGGCTTGACAGCCGAAGCGCATAAGCGCTCCGCCTATAAATATCATAAGAAGAGAATCACTTTATTTCAAGTAGTTGTGCTGCTAAATTAATAATCACCCGCACTTATTGAGAAGTTACTTCAACTCCAGATAATGTATTGTGATTATAACGTAAAATGAAAAATTCAACATGCCGAATACAAAACCTTTAGGTGTGAAACGGTGGGAGCTGAAATGAAAGCACAAGCAGGCTTTAAGGCTCATGCTCAAAAAAACTTGACTTTTCAATTGTTTCACGATAACAACGTTTCATGAAAACAACTTAATCTTGGTGATGTGGAATGTTGATATTGTCCAATTTTTTTATGGCTGTTGCCGTTGTCATTGACTATGCGTTAAATATTTATATGTGGATCGTGATTGCTTCGGCCGTGCTGTCCTGGGTGAATCCGGATCCATACAACCCAATAGTCCGCTTCCTTCGCAAGGCGACGGAACCGGTGTTTTACCAGATCCGCAAACATCTTCCCGTGGCTTTCGGTGGTATGGATCTGTCTCCGATCGTTGTATTTTTAGTTATTATTTTTCTTCAGAATTTTCTTGTGAAAAGTTTGATCGGCATAGCCCGTTCAATGTGACATTCAATCATCAAGTGATAACCAAAAAGGGAGTTCATTCATGGGCGTTACGCCATTGGTGATTAAACAAAAAGAATTCGCCACCCGCTTCAGGGGGTTTGATGTACAGGAAGTAGATGCCTTTCTTGAAGACGTGGCAAGGGAACTTGAATCCCAGGAAACAGCCCTGGAAAAGAGCCGGCAGGAAAATCACCGGCTGAACCTGGAAAACCAGGGGTACAGAAAACGTGAAGAATCCATGAAAAATGCCATGATTCAGTCTCAGAAAGTACTGGATCAGATGAAGGAAAACGCTGAAAAATCGGCCCAGGTAACAATTGCCAACGCAGAAGTTGAGGCTGAAAAAATCCTGAACCGGGCCCATAAACGTCTTTCCCAGTTGCACAGTGATATTACGGAACTTAAACGCCAGCGTATCCAGCTTGAAATGCAGATCAGTTCAGTGCTTGAGTCGCACTTAAAACTGCTCGAGATGACCAAAGAAGAAAACAAAGCGGCCGATGAATCAGACACGGCCCTGAAATTTATTCGCCGGGCCTGATTCCTTATCATATATAGCTTTGGCGTAATACCAAACATTAGGTAATACACCCTTATCGTAAAGGAATGTATTGCTTTGTGGCGTGGTGTTTTCACCATAATCATTTCCGTTCAAAAGACGAATAAAAAATAAAAGGGGCAAATATGGCTGAGATTGATGCGTTTTTTAAGCTGATGAATGATCAGGGGGCGTCCGACCTGCACCTGACTGCAGGGCAGCAGCCTGCGTTAAGGCTTCATGGTGACATTGAGCGAATTAAATACGATACGCTGACCAATGATAAGCTGCGCAGCATGCTTTATGAGATTACCTCCCAGGAAAAAATAAAGGAATTTGAAGAGAGCGGAGATGTTGATTTCGGGTATGAAATTCCCGGCCTGGCCCGTTACAGGGCCAATTATTTTATGCAGAAAAACGGCATAGCCGCTGTATTCCGCGAAATTCCTTCAACGATCCTGACTGCCGAACAGCTGGGATTGCCGTCGGTCATTTCAAAGCTGGCAGACCTGCCCCGGGGGCTTGTGTTGGTGACAGGGCCGACGGGGTCCGGTAAATCAACCACCCTGGCTGCCGTGATTGACCAGGCGAATAGAAACAGAAAAGACCATATTATTACTGTGGAAGACCCCATTGAGTTTGTGCACAAAAGCCAGGGCTGTATTGTGAATCACAGGGAAGTGGGCACCCATACCAAAACGTTTTCTTCTGCCCTTCGCGGTGCCCTGCGTGAGGATCCGGATATTATCCTAGTGGGCGAGCTTCGGGATCTTGAAACCATTTCCCTGGCCATTGAAGCCGCGTCCACAGGTCATCTGGTCTTTGGCACCCTGCATACATCAAGTGCCCATAAAACTGTGGACAGGCTTGTTGAAGTTTTTCCCAGCACTGAACAGGCCCAGATTCGATCCACACTGGCAGATGGCCTTCGTGCCATAGTGGCCCAGGTCTTGTTTAAGCGGGTGGATAAAAAGGGCCGGTGTGCTGCACTGGAGATCCTTGTGGCAACCCCTGCGGTCAGAAACCTTGTCCGTGATTCCAAAACCCATCAGATCCCTTCCATGATCCAGACCGGCAAGCAGTTCGGGATGCAGCTTCTGGACGATGCGATTATGGGCCTGTATAAACAAGGAAAAATCAGTCCCGATGATGCCTATGCAAAGGCAAATAACAAATCATTGTTCCGGCCGTTTCTTAAACATCCGCCTGCGGATTTTACCGAAGCATAATAGCCGGCTTTGTTCAACTAGTTAGGAGCAAGGTATGAAAAAACAGCAGCTTGATTATGTGCTCAGCAACATGCTGGATTCTTACGACAATGTGTCGGATTTGAATATTACGCCGGGAAAACCCCTTCAGGTGGAAAGTTCAGGCCAATTGTCAGCCGTTGATCTGGGTTCCGGATTCAGTATCCTGACGCCGTTTCAAACCGAGGTTCTGGCGCTCAATCTTATCAATAATGATAGAAAACAGCTTGAAACCCTGCTGCGGGAAGGCAGCTGTGATTTATCCTATCAGCTGGGCACCAAGGCAAGATTCAGGGTGAATATTTTTTCCAGATCAGGCAAGTACGCCATTGTATTAAGAAAACTTGAAACCACCATTCCCACCATTGAAACCCTTAATCTGCCGGCAAGTTTCCATAAAATGGCCGAAGAGAAGAACGGCATCATCTTTGTTACCGGTTCCACAGGTTCAGGTAAATCCACCTCACTGGCCGCGCTTCTGGACAAAATCAACGAGACCAAATCCGTACATGTGATCACCCTGGAAGATCCCATAGAGTACCAGCATACCCAGAAACGCTCCACCTTTAACCAGCGGGAGCTGGGTATGGATTTTGATACCTTTGCCTCGGGCTTGCGGGCTGCCTTGCGCCAGGCCCCTAAGGTTATTCTGGTGGGCGAAATGCGTGACCGTGAAACGGTTGAAATCGGTCTGTCCGCTGCCGAGACCGGCCATCTGGTGTTATCCACCTTGCACACTGTGGATGCCGGACAGACCATAAACCGCCTGATGGGCATGTTTTCCACGGAAGAGGAAACCCAGATTCGCATCCGCCTGGCCGACACGGTTCGCTGGGTCGTGTCCCAGCGGCTTTTGCCCAAGGTGGGCGGGGGGCGGGTGGCTGCCTTTGAAATCATGGCCACCAACCTGCGGGTCAAGGATGCTATTTTAAATGGGGAGTCCGAAGGAAAGACGTTTAATGACATTATTGTTACAGGGAAACCCCAGGGTATGATTTCCTTTGACGAGTTCATTGTAAATTTATATGAAGGCGGAATGATAGAGGAAAATACGGCTATGGCCTATGCATCACGCAAGGATGTTGTGGGCAGGGGAGTTGACCGGATCAAGAGTGCCAGGGGTGAATCCACCAGTGGCATACAGTCCCTTGAGATTGACCGCAGTTATGGGGGAGAAAAGGAGGGCGCATTATGAAGATTGCTTGCCCGTCATGCGGCAGTACGGCAAACCTGCCTGATGATAAGATACCCAAAGATAAGGATTTTTCATTTAAATGTCCCAAATGCGCAAGCTCAGTCCCCGTTAAGGCGTCAGCCTCTCCCCCTGGATACAGCGGTTTTGAGCCGCACACACCCGGCATGGGCCTGGATACGTCCCAGCTTCAGGCCGGTGGCGCCAAACAGGCCCTGGTGTGCATCCCACCCTGTCTTGCCCGCAACCGGATTTTGGCGGGACTGAAACATGCGGGGTTCAAGGCCCATGTGTCTGAAACACCGGCCCAGGCATTGAAAAATCTTGAATATCATGTTTACCCCCTGGTGGTAATGGATCAAGCGTTTGATACTGACAAGACCATGGCTTCCTATATGAACAATATGGATATGTTCCTGCGCCGAAAGATCTGTTTAGTCCGGCTCGGTCCGGATTTTGAGACCGGCAATGCCATGACTGCCCTGGATTTGAGCGCAAATTATGTGATAAAATCCCAGGATCTTGAGCAGGAAGACGCCTCCCTGGTGAATCATGTTTTGGCCGTGGCCCTGTCTGAACATGAACAGATGTATGCGGTGTTCAATGATTCAATGAAGGCTGTGGGTAAGGCCTGACAACCCGTTTTAATTGATGAATATCGGTAGCCAAAACTGGCATGGGCCGGGAACCCTGGTGGAGTGGCTCACACGGATATGCTCGGTTTTAAATCTGGTGATTCTTTCGGTTACCTGTATTATGGTTGTTGCTGAATTTCGTTTTGACTGGTGCGAGCGTCTGGTGGGAAATTATCTCTCCTTTACCAATGACGTCCGCCCTGAAAATGGTGCCATCTGGGAGGCGGGACGGCACATGGTCAGTGCCTTGCAATCCCTGGACCAAATGGCGCTTGCCCGGGAAAGTGCCGGACGAACAGTACGGACGGCAGATTCCTTTGCAGACCTTTCGGCCAAGCTGGGGCCCGGAGAATGGGCCAACCTGGATAAGGAGCGGTTCAGAGCCTTGTATTTATCTTTATCCCCCTATCGCCGCAGGCGTGTGGTGGATCCGGTGCGCCTGGTGTGGTTGCTCAACAGCGGTTCCACCGACCGAATATTCTGTGAAGGGCGCAGGGGGGGCATGAAAATTTTTTTCGTTGATTCCCAGAACCGGGTTGTCCAGCAAGTGGATTTGGATGTTCAGACCCTGGGCAAAAAGGGCAGCCGCCCCGTGATTCCGGGAACCCTGGATACTGCTCCTAAGTTTTTTGGCAGAATCTACCCGGCATCCCTTTTCTTTACAGCCGTCTCAAAGCTGCCCAAGGAGATGAGCGCTGATCTGATTCTGGATACGGAAGATCTTTTATCTGAAAAAGGGATCCTTGAGCGGGTGGGAGTGGGTAATTCCGCCCAGGATGGGTTTATCTGTCTGGGATTTGAATTCCGGCACCTGGGCGAATTCCGGGTGGTGGAGGTCAAAGCCCGGGAATGGGCGATTTGGCAATTGACCCTGGTGATGAAGGGCGAAGGGTGATGCGCCTGTTTCCATGGCTGGTTTCCCTGGTGCGACTGCTGTTTTATACCGGGCTTCTTGCCGTGGGTATCATGGCTGCGGCAGTCTGCCTGATGGTTTTTCATATTTCCCGGGATCTGCCTAAACTGCCTTCTCCTTTAAGCCGCATTATCGAAACCCCCCAGAGTTTGATCTACGCTGCTGACGGCCAGGTGCTCATTGCCCTTGGCCAGAAAACATCCGTTTCTCTGAACATGGTCTCCCCGGATTTTCTCAATGCCATTGTCGCCACCGAGGATCACAGATTTTTTGAGCACCATGGTATCAATAAACTGCGTATTTTCAAAGCATTGTATATCACCCTGTTTGAACCCGGCCGGATCCAGGGCGCCTCAACCATTACCCAGCAGCTGGCCAAGAATCTGTTTTTCAGTTTTGAACAGACCTGGCAGCGAAAATTTAAAGAGATGCTGGTGGCGTTTCAGATTGAGCAGACCAATACCAAGGAGCAGATCCTTGGGGCCTATATCAATCAGATCCATTTCGGGGCAGGGGCCCAGGGCATTGAAAGGGCAGCCCGGTTGTATTTTGATAAATCCGCCCAGGATTTGACCCTGGCCGAAGCGTCGCTGCTTGCCGGGTTGCCCCAGTCACCCACCCAGTATAACCCTTTCCGGCATTATGACAGGGCCCTTGCCCGGCGGCGGGTGGTGCTAAACCGCATGGCGGCGGCCGGGTTTATCACGGCAGATGAGGCGGCCAAAACCGATGCTGTCCTTCCGGAACTGCACGATGGACGCAAAGATGCCCGCACCGGCAGTTATTTTCTGGATGCCATGATCCAAAAACTTGTAAAGATGTACGGCGAGGATGTGGTGTATCATGGCGGCATTAAGGTTTACTCGACCATGGATTCACGACTCCAGGCCGATGCCCGTACCGCGGTCATGGAAGGGATGGTCCGGCTTGATGAACTGATGGGGGTGGATAAGGGGGTGAAAGATAAACCCCAGGCTGCCCTGGTGGCTCTGGATACAGCCAGCGGCGCGGTGAAGGCCATGGTGGGGGGCAGGGATTATTATGCCAGTGAATTCAACCGGGCCGTAAACAGTAAACGTCAGGCCGGCAGCGGATTTAAGCCGTTTTTATACTATGCCGCTTTCAGAGATAAAAAGCTGAATCCGGCCAGCGTGTTCCAGGACAGGCCTGTGGTGATTCCCATCAAAGGATGCCCGGACTGGTACCCCCAAAATTTTAAAAAAAAATACAGGGGCGCCATGGTCCTTAAGCAGGCCCTGATCCATTCGGTGAACACCATTGCAGCCCAGGTGGTGGCAGATGTGGGGGCTGCTGCCGTGGTGGATGTGGCCAGGGCCTGTGGTGTAAAAAGTCCGTTAAATTCTGTATATTCCGTGGCGCTTGGTACATCTGATGTCAGTGTCATGGACATGGCAGCCGGATTTTCCACTTTGGCCAGCCTGGGTATTCGCCATACGCCGTTTTTATTCTGGCGGGTTGAGGATGCAAGGGGCCGGGTGATTTTTGAGCATATTGTCAAGGATCGCAGGGTATTGGATGCGGCTACAGCGTTCCAGGTGGTGGACATGATGCAGGGCGTTGTGGACTTTGGATCGGGCAGAGGGGTCCGGCGCCTGGGATTTAAGCGCCCGGCTGCCGGGAAAACCGGCACCACGGATAATTATAATGATGCCTGGTTCACCGGGTTTACCCCCTCCCTTTGCGTGTCTGTGTGGGTCGGGTATGACAAGCAGAAAAAACTTATAGATAAAAACCAAAGGGGGATAACTGGGGGACGCGGGGCTGTGCCCATCTGGACGGATTTCATGATCCGGGCCATGAAAAATGAGCCGGAACGTGATTTTTTGATCCCTTCGGATATCAGGTATGAAATTGTAGGAAAAACCTCGGGGTGTCTGGCCGTCCCCCGGCAGGATATGGCCGGCAATGCCGATGTACCACAGCCGGCGGCACTAAACCCAGACCCTGCCGGCACCATTCGTGTGGCGTTGAAAAAGGAGCAGGAACCCTGCCGGGATATTCATTAAGATGGGTCACATTGTTCGACATATCAGTGTCCGGTTCTGGCTGACAAGCCTGGTGGTTCTGCCTTCAGGGTTTATGTTATTTCCCCGGTTGTCTGGATGGTTTCCGGAGATACCTGCGCCAGTATTTATCCCTTTCATGTATCTGGTCTGGGGTCTGGGGTTGGGGGTATTCATGGACATTGCAGGGCTCTGGCGCATCAGGGGGCTGGTCCGGAACGCGCAGTTGTGGGAACGTTCCGGCATTGCCACCCGGGCTGAAAAAAAATTTATCCGGGCCGTCCGGATTTATGACAGCGCCTGGATCTCTCCTTTGGCTGCCCGGCGGGCAGGCCCCATGCTCACCGCTTCCCTGGCACGGTTTTATCTGGCATCGGGCAGCCGGCGCCGGGAAATCCAGGGCGCAGCCAGTGCCTGGCTGGCCCAAAATCCCAAGGACGAGAGTCTTGCCCGGTTCTGGCTTGAACGTATCCAGGATCAGGATATGTCGAAAACGTTGACCCAATCCATCCTGACGACCCTGGCAGATCACTGGTATGCCGATCCTGATTTTTGCCGGGTACTAGTGGATATTTTTCTAGCCCAGGGCCGGATGGATTTTTCAGCAAGGCGTCTGTATCGGTCCTTTCTGGATATGGCAGATGGGGATAAGGATGCTCCCCAACAGGATAAGGCCCGGGTCGAAACAATCCGGGACATGATGTTTTCACGCCTGGATATGTGTGAACCGGAACCGGATCCGGAGATCTCTGAACCGGGACTGGGTACCCTTGGGGATGAAAGGATGGATGTGACAACATTTATGCCCACGGATCAAGGGGACGGCGGCCCGTTGACAAGCTTGGGGGACCAGGCATTTGAAGATGGTCCGGCAGGCTGGCGGCCGGAAGAAGGGATTCATACCGGGCAGCAAACATCCGGCCGGATGTCAGCTTTGATGTCCGGAATCGGCAGAAAAGCGGCTGGGGGCAGATCTTTTATCGCAAACAGAACTGTAAAAGCCAAACACGCTGTGTTAAATCTGATACAGGGCCGGGAAAAATGGTGGGGCCGGGTGCAGGGCATTATGATTGCCTGTGTAGGTGTCTGGCTGATTTTTTTTGTATGGGGTACGTTTTCCCACATGTTTAAAACATCACCGCAGCCGGCCCGTCAGATAAAGTTCGTGATTCCAAAACCGTTTACCATCCAGGTGGCTGCTTATCATAAAAAGGCCCATGCAGACAATTATATGGCAATCCTTGCCCGGAAAGGGGTAGAAACCTTCATGAAGGTTACGGACGGCGGAGGAAAAACCTGGTATCTGGTTCGTGTATCTGAGTTCATTGACCAGAAAAGCGCCCAGGCATACGGCAACCGGCTCAAGGCCGACCAGATCATTGACGACTTTTTTGTAACCAAAAAATAGGTGCTTTCGACATTTTTGCCATACCGATTCGGTTCAGTTTTTCAGGGGTGCCCAAATCAAGTCAAGACAAAAACCAAGGGCAAAAAACTGGAAGCAAATGAGGTGTGATGTCTCACATAATTTTGAAACATACCACAAAAAAGATCTTCGTCGGGGCGCTTTTATTGGAGCCTATCCCCCTGACTTTATCCTGATTCGCCATTAGAACGTTACCTGTTGCGGCTAATATAGGCTGCGATGTCGGCAATCTGAAAACGGTGTTATTCTTTCCAGCGAAAGTCCCTGAGCGCCATGCAGGCTGTTTTTTTTATATGAAAGACCAGGTCGGCCCATGGCCGTTATTTAAAATCTTGTCAATTCAAAATCTGATTTTGAATTGACAAGGTTGCCGGTTGACGTTATATCCTTCGATTATGTATACAAGAGAAGCTGAAAAATACATCACCCGTATTCAATCCAGGTATCGTTGCATTACCATCATGGGACCTAGGCAGTCAGGAAAGACAACGCTAAGTAAAAAGCTGTTTCCAGATTTTGACTATTTCACTTTTGAATCCCCAGAGCTTCGTTCGCGTGTGCTCCTTGATCCAAGATCATTTTTGAAATCCATATCATCCTCTATTCTGGATGAGGTGCAAAAAGTGCCGGAGCTTTTGTCCTATATCCAGGAGATACTTGACGCGCCTTCAGATTCAAGAACGCTTATTCTTACTGGCTCGAACAATTTATTGCTGCATGAAAAAATATCACAGTCACTGGCTGGCAGAACACGGATTATTGAGCTGTTACCCTTGGAAAGAGAGGAGCTGCCCCATGAAGAACGATCAGAGGATATTTATAAGACCTTATTCTTTGGGGGGTATCCGAGAATATTTCATCAAGAACTGAATCCCACCGAATGGCTGGAAGACTACTACCGAACCTATGTGGAACGTGATGTCCGCATGCTTCTAAATATTGGCGACCTTGCCACATTTGATCGTTTTATCCGACTCTGCGCAGGCAGGGTGGGGCAATTGATCAATTATGACAGCCTGGCATCAGATGCTGGTATCTCACAACCCACGGCAAAATCCTGGCTCAGTGTATTGCAGGCATCCTATATATGTTTTTTTCTGGAACCCCACTACAGGAATTTCAATAAGCGGATCATCAAATCTCCGAAGCTCTATTTTATAGACACAGGATTGTTGTGTTATCTGCTGCGAATTACCTCACCCGACCAGCTTGACACCTATCCATTAATCGGTTCAATCTTTGAGAACTGGGTGATTTCAGAGTTGAAAAAAAGGTTTCATCATCAGGGCAGACAAGCGCCCCTGTATTTTTGGCGGGATCAACACGGGCATGAGGTCGATCTAGTCGTAGATAGGGGGACATCCTTATTTCCCATTGAAATCAAAAGCGGGCAGACATTTCAAAAAAGTTTTATACAAACCGTCACCTGGCTGAACAGGCTGCAAGACAGTGTTGATGGTGCCTGCATATACAGCGGTGATGACAATTTCAATATCAATGACATCAGCATTTGTTCCTGGAAAAAATTGAATGACCTGTCACAGATTTTTTTTAGCTGAGTAAAATCCGTCAAATTTTCTGTCAATAGTCTGGCTATTAACAGAAAATTTGTGGAAATTGGTTCTCATTTTCATGAGATTTCGCTTTGATCCCCTAATTATCAAACAGGCTCTAAGGCCCATGGTCAAAATAAAAAATTTATCCGCCAATAGATCTCATCTGATTCAATGGTTGATCCCGGGCAGTTCTCTCCTCTAAATTATGGTGTAACGGCTTGTCCTTCAGGGCTGTGAGCATAATCTGTTTCAACGCCTCACCATCGGCACCGTTTCGCAAAGGGGTGAGAATATCGGTTTCAGTGTTGCTCAGCAGGCAGGGCCGAAGGGTCCCCCGGGCGGTCAGGCGTAACCTATTGCATTCACTGCAGAAATGAGAACTGACCGGTGTGATGAATCCTAAAATCCCAGGTGCCCCGGCCAGCCGGTATGGTTTTGCCGGACCGTCATCTGCCCCTTTGGGAATTGCTGTTAACGGTCCATGGACATCAATGATACGATCTTTAATGTCCCGGGTCAGGATCTGCCGGTCTGCATATATATCTGTGTTTCCAATGGGCATGTATTCAATGAACCGGACATGAAACGGGTATTTTCGGGTCAGTCCGGCAATAGCCTGGATTTCATCATCGTTGAATCCTTTCAATATCACCGTATTGATTTTTATGGGTGAGATCCCCAAATTGTGGGCTGTAATAATGTTTTCCCATACCTTTTGAAACCGGTCCCGCCGGGTTATCCGGATAAATTTTTCCGGCACCAGGGTATCCAGGCTGAAATTGAGCCTTTGGATACCCATATCCATCAACTCTTTTATCTTATCCCGGTCCAGGCGGGAACCGTTTGTGGTAATGGAGATATCTTTTAACTGGGGAATTTGGCACAACCGGCGGATAAAAGAGAAAATGCCTTTTCTGACAAACGGCTCTCCGCCAGTGATCCTGACTTTGGTGATGCCCATGTCACAGCCAATGCAGACAATCCTTAATATCTCTTCATACCGGGCAATGTTGTCATGTGCAATAACCTTGAACGGTACACCAGGAATACAATATATGCACCTGAAATTACACCGGTCCGTAACAGAAATTCTCAGATAATTAATGTTTCTGCTTCCGGCAATCATGAGCCTTTAATACTCTTAATTTTCTAAAAAATCTGACAAAGCATTTTCATAATGTCCGAGCAAGGCGTCAATCAGGCCGTCAATGGTAAAAGAATCCGCCTCAATATCCGGTGCAAGTCCTTTGGCCCGGATGGTATCCGAGGTGATGGGGCCGATGCTGGCAAGGGTTACCCCTTCAAGCAGGGAAGCAATGTCTTGTCCTTCAAGCAGGGCCAAAAAATTAGTTACAGTGGAAGATGAGGTAAAGGTTACTGCATCAATCTCCCCAGCCTTGAGCATATCCATGAGAAGATCTTTTCCCTCATCTGCCAGCTGGGTTTCATAGGCGGTGACCTCATCCACCACGGCACCCATATGTGTCAGCTGTTCGGGCAGGATGGTGCGCGCTTTTTTCGCCCGGGGCAGCAATACTTTTTTACCGGTCATATCAAGGCCTGAAAATGCTTCCACGACAGATTCCGCCCGGTAGGTTCCGGGCAGAATATCGCAGATAATACCATAGTCTGCCAAGCGTTCTTTGGTCACAGGACCGATGCAGGCAAATTTAAGATGCCCCAGGGCACGGGAATCCTTTCCCTTTTCAAAAAGGGTGTCAAAAAAAAATTTTACGCCATTTACTGATGTCAGCACCAGCCACTCATACTCTTCCAGTCGATCAATGGCCGCTTCCAGGGGCGTTTTATCTTCCGGCGGTGCAATTTTAATGGTGGGGATCTCAATGCACTGGGCACCAAGGCGGGTCAGTTGGGACACAAGGCCGGAAGACTGGGCCCGGGCCCGGGTAATTACGATTTTTTTCCCAAATAAAGATTTTTTGTCAAACCAGGCCAGTTCATCCCGTAACGTGACCACATGGCCCACCACAATAATCGCAGGAGACTTCAACCCTGCTTTTTCAACCACCCCAACAATGGTGGCAAGGGTGCCGGTTACGGTCTGCTGGCGGGTGGTGGTGCCCCAGCGTACCAAAGCCACAGGCGTATCTGCCGGTTTGCCGTGTGCCATCAGATTTGCCACGATATTGGACAGATTTTTTACCCCCATCAGAAAGACAAGGGTGGCATCCGATTTTGCAAATATGTCCCACTGCATCCGGGACTCTTTTTTATCGGGCCGCTGGTGGCCGGTAATAAAGGAGACAAAGGAGGTATGATCTCTGTGGGTCACCGGGATCCCGGCATAGGCCGGGGCAGCCACCGCAGATGTGACACCGGGAATCACCTCATAACTGATGCCATGGGACAACAACTCCTGAGCCTCTTCCCCACCGCGGCCAAACACAAAAGGATCGCCGCCTTTAAGGCGGGCCACATTTTTGCCTTCCCTGGCCTTATCCACCAGCAGCAGATTGATTTTGTCCTGGGACAGGGTGTGGTCCCCGCCTTTTTTTCCAACGTAGATGATTTCAGCATCTTGACCCGCATAATCAAGCAGAAGGGGGGATGCCAGATAATCATAAACCACCACATCCGCAGTTTGAATACACTCTTTTGCCTTTACGGTGATCAGCCCGGGGTCTCCCGGGCCGGCACCTATCAGATAAACCTTGCCCTTGGTTTGTGTCATGGGATATTAAGCGCCTCCAATATGCGTTGTCCGCCGTTATTTAAAACCAGTTTTGCCAGTTCCTGGCCCGTTTCAGTGACCTGTTCAGGAAGCGATTCAATGGTTTTTTTAATTAAGGACCTTCCGTCTTCCGATACCACGACTGCGGTCAGCCATACCCGGTTGTCCCGGATTTTTCCGAAACAGGCCACAGGGATATGGCAGCTGCCCTCAATCTCTTTGAGAAACGCCCGTTCTCCGGTTACACAGATCCGGGTGGGATCATGGTTCAGGAAGGATAGGATCTCTGCCATATCCGGATCATTTTCCCGGGTTTCAATACAAAGCGCACCCTGTCCCACAGCGGGGACCATATCGTCTTCAGTGAGGTACTCGGTAATCTGACTGCCCTGCCCTAAACGTTCAAGTCCGGCAGCCGCAAGAACAATTGCTGCATATTCCCCGGATTTAAGCTTTTTAAGGCGGGTGTCCAGATTCCCCCGGATGGATTTGATTTCAAGATCCGGACGCAGGTATTTCAGCTGGGATCCCCGGCGCAGGCTGGAGGTGCCGATGACCGCACCCTGGGGGTAGTCTTTGAAACGTTGCCCCTGGGCGGATATGAGTACATCAAAGGGGTTGGCCCGTTCCGGTATGGCCCCGATCACCAGTCCCTCCGGCAGTTCGCCCGGCATATCTTTCATGGAGTGAACGGCCAGGTCAATACTGCCGTTTAAAAGCGCAGTTTCGATCTCTTTAACGAAAAGTCCTTTACCTCCCACCATGGAAAGGGGGCGATCCGTTATCCGGTCCCCTGTGGTTTTGATGACGTTGATATCAATCCGGATCTCCGGGAATGCTTTTTCAATTTGCTGTTTTACATGGTTGGCCTGCCACAGGGCCAGCGTGCTTCCCCGGGTGCCGATGCAGATCGTTGATTTCATGTTCACCCGATGGTTACGCTGCTGCTGTTACTACTGCAGGAGTTGCAATTTGTTAAGTTACATCCGGTACAGGCGGAGCTACCCGCTGATTGGGTTGTCGTCACCTGGCCGCCGGGGCCTGTGGATTTGGAGACAAACCCGCATTTAGACATTAATCGTGCCAGGTCCTGGCTGCTGCATTCCGGGCATTGGGGGGTATCATTGCCCATCACCAGGGATTCAAAATTGTTACTGCAGGCGTTGCAGGTATATTCATAAATCGGCATTCTTTCCGCCCCTTTCTATTAAATTTACAATTAAAAATAACATTATAGTATAAAGATACAGGCTTTGTTTTTCAAGGCCATGGTTCAATAAAAAACGGTGGTCTCCTGGAAAACAAAACGCTATACTGCGTTTTTTATGATAAGGGGTTTATGTCATGAGATTCATATTTTTGCTGGTACTTGCCTTTGCTGCAGGCATGCTGGCACCAGTGCAGGCCGGGATGAATGCAAAGATCGGAAAAGAACTGAACGATCCCTTTTATGCGGCCCTTATTTCATTTGCTGTGGGAACGGCAGGTCTTTTGGCCTAT
>PDWI01006510.1_pt1 | contig 14606 bp, 5 predicted proteins | sample 1430891 | NCBI WGS metagenome assembly PDWI01 (sample SAMN01162508, study PRJNA174530) | Oral metagenome, whole genome shotgun sequencing project. | biome: Marine environment; feature: Marine mammal; material: Swab sample of the gingival sulcus; isolation source: swab sample of gingival sulcus... | reverse complement strand
CCTGCCGTCTCTGCGGTGGCTCGCGATGCCTCGACAGCGCCGCGATCACCTCCTGCGCTGGCACGTCGCACCCGATACGAGGGCCCATGGGGCCTTCGCGAGCCGCCTCGATCGGGCTGCGCGAGGCCTGCGGGCGTCGCCGCCGGGGTCTCGGGCCTCGTCGCTGGCCACCAGGGCCTCTGAGGTGCTCGCCGTCGGCTCGACAGCCGGCCGGCGGCCCCCTGTCTTCGCCCGGCCACGCCTCGCAGCGTCGGCGGGGGCCGATGCAGGACGAGATCTCACCGCCAGGAGGCGTCACGACCGCCGGCGACCCCGCGCGGCTGGCGCGAGCGCGACTGGGTGTGATGCGCGAGGTCGCGGCGCTGGAGATGTCGCGTCAGCCGGATTAACCTAGCGTCATGACGGAACGTGGGCCAAAGGTCATCGGGCGCAGAGCCGTTGGGCCTGTCCCGGTCGAAGAGGCGCTGGCGTTGCAAGAGACGGTGGCGTCGCTGATGCCGCCGCTGAGCGGCGTCCGCGGGGTCTTTCGCTTCGCGACCTTCGAGGAGGCACAGGCGTGGTGGCAGGAGCAGATGACGCGCAGCGCGCGCGCCTCCCGACGCGAGAGGATGTCGTCCGCCTCGCAGGGCGACTCAACGAGCTCGGAGCCCGCTACGCGCTGATTGGCGGGATCGCGATGGCGTTTCACGGCTACGCGCGCGCGACGCAGGACCTCAACCTGCTCGTGGACCCGGGCGAGGACAACATCTCGCTGGTCCGAGAGGCGCTTTCGATCTTCGAAGACAACGCCGCCGCTGAGCTCGAGCTCGGTGACGTCGCGGAGCATGGTGTCGTGCGCATCGTCGACGAGATCGTGGTCGACTTGTTGGGCGTAGCCTGCGGAGTTCGCCTCCGCGACGTCGAAGCCGAGGTCGAAGGCTTTGAGCTCGAGGGGATCACGATTCCCGTGCTCGGACCGCGGGCGCTGGTTCGAACGAAACAGACCGTGCGCGAAAAAGACGCGATCGACGTGCAATTCCTCCGTGGGCTGCTTGACGACCCCAGTCGATACCCCCCCAAGCCAGAATTGCGCCAGAATCGCGCCAGAATCGCGCCACCGCGGTCACGGTGGTCACCCTACGCTCGATGAGCGAGGAGCGGACCTTCGACGCAGTGGAGCGCTGATCGCCGAACGAGGGACGCGAAGACGCAGCTCACCCAGGGCCATGTTGTCTGGAGCGGGCGATCCGGCTGGGGTTAGCAAGCGCCGATCCAACGGTGCCCACGCAACACGCTACCAATCCTCCAACACACGGATCGGAGCCTGGCTATCCTGGCCGGTTGACGGCAATGGCGAAGCGGGACGAACGTTTCGTTCGCCCCAGCACACGGGGGAAGCCGAAGGAGGTGAGCCGAGCTCCTGCGACGCCACCTCCGATCGAGCTGACGCCGCCAGAAGGCGAAGACCCAAGCGCGCCGATCCCGACCTGGCGAGGCCTGGGAGGCCAGCGTCGAGCGAGTCCGGATCAGCAGGCTCGCGCCGTGATCTCGAGCGCTCTAGCGAACCTGGTACCTGCTCGAGCCCGTCCGGCCAAAGACGTCCGGCTCGTACATCTTCTCGATATGCGCTGGCGGCGCGAGGAAGTCGCCCACAACCGTCGCGCGAGTCGCGTACTCGATGACGTAGTTCCCGGGCGGCAGGCGATCGAAGTACATCGCCACGCGATCGTCGTGGATTTGTTTGTGGTCTGGCCTCAGGCCTCTTAATTGCGCGCTGGGATCGCTGGCCGCGGCGGTCGCGAAGCTCTCGTCGATCGCCTCCAGACCGGCCGGCAGCGCGTCGACCAACACCACGTTTCGCGCCAGGGCGCCGACGCGGATCGTCAGCCGCACGCGCACCGTGCTTCCGGCTTTGGCGTGCGTGTGTGGCGGGAGGACGCGCCCCGTTTTCCTATCGACCGCCCGATAGCTGCGCTCGATCGCGATCCCCCGGTCGAGGCCTCGCTTCGGGAGACGCTTTCGCGCATATACGAATGTCGAGCTATAATACAGGCGCCCCCTGCCGTGAGCCCTGAGGGCGAGAGGCGATCGCGCTTCCGTCAGCTTCGCCATCGGTGTCTTTTGGGTCCAGCGCCGCTTCTCTCCGGGCTGGAAACGCGCCGCTCCGAGTCGACGCCCAGCGATCGAGATCTGGGCATCAACCTTGGCGCCCGCCCCCTCCGCCTCGAAGACGCGGCGATAATGCTCCATCGCGATCAAGGCGAAGGCCTGCGCCTGCGTGTTGAGCGCGCGCTCTCTCTGCCCCTCGATGAGGCCCCGCAGGAGCGGGAGGACCAGCGGGTGTTTCGGGTTGACGTCGATGAGCGCGTCGAGCGCGACCGCGGTGCTGCGGACATTCGATCCCATACCGTCGCCGCCCCGCGACATGATGCGCGCCTCGGCGACCCTCGCCACCCGCTCGCTGCGCCGGACGTCGACCAAGAGCTGGTCGAGGAGCCTCCGCTTCAGGTCAGGCGTTCGCTTACATAGCGCCGCGCGCGAGATCGCGCTCAACACGAGCCCGCGCTCAAAGCTCCCCAGCGCCTTCGGACGGCTCGCGAGTTTACAGAGCTTGCTCATCGTTTGACGGCCTCGAGGATCCGCCTGGGGATCCGCGGCGACCCTCGCCCAGATCGCCGCCGCGTAGGCCTGAACTCGAAGCGGCTTATCCTGCTTCAGCGCGATCGCTTTGAGCCAATAACGCGTCCTTTTCAAGAGCTCCGCCGGCACGGGGTGCCCCTTTTGCTTCGCTAAGTGCAGCGCGAGCGCACCATAGATCGAGACGGAGTCCGACGCGCGACCGCCAGGCCAGAAGGACATCCCTTTGAAGCTCGAGAGGTCGCCAAGCCTGTCGATGAGGCGGGCCGCGAGCGCACGTTGGTCCGCGCGTTTGGCGAGGCCATATCTCTCGACCAGCGCCGGCAGCAGGGCCAGCGGGATCAACCGACTCGAGGTCTGCTCGCCGCATTCATGGCGGTAGTTGATCAAAGCGTCCATCGCGCCGCGAAAGCTCGCCATCGCCGAGCTCGCCAACATCACCGTCAGGCCGCCACGGTCGCCGCGCATCGTCGCTGTCCGCTCCACCACGTCGAGCGTCCGCGCGAGCTTGCCTTTGACGTCGATCGCCTCGGCGTTCGCGACGGTCTCGATCATCACCGCTTCGCGAACAGGGAGAGGCAGCTCCAGCCCATCGCGATCGTCGCCCGACCGCGCCGTGAACGTGAGCGTCGCCGCGCCGCGCTTGGGCGCGACGAACGAAAAGCGCACCTCGCGCGAGCCGCCGGCCGGGATCGTCACCGACGTCGTCCGCGCCGGGCCGAGCGTCAGCAGCTCAGCGCTCGCCTTGACGTCGACATGGCGGGCTGCCCCCGCGCGATTGTGGACGACGACCCCCGCCTCGAAGCGATCCCCTTTGCGCACCGCGTGCGGCAAGGCTGGCGTCAGAGACAGCGATCGGCGAACCGTAAAATAGCCGCGGCCCACGCCGAAGCTCGAGCCGTCGAGCGAGGCGGCGAACGCGCTGAGGCGGAAGCGGGTCAGGTTGCCGTTGGCCTTAAACCGAACCGTGGCCCGCCCGCTCTTATTTGTCATGATCCGCCCATCAAAATAGGTCGTCGACGCGAGGTCAGCTTGTGTCCGGGGCCCAACAACACGCCTCCCCAAGCGCGCGGCTCCACACTGAAGGCCGTAGCCACCGCCGCCACCTTGGCCCGGACCGCTCCAGAATCGCCCCAAGACGCCCGTGTTCAACCGCCACGCCTCGACCAGATCGTCATAAAACGTCTCCGTGCTTACGGCATGAGGTTTGCCGGGATAGAGGCGCCGACCGCCGCCGGGATAGCGATGGCCGTCGAGGAGCAGCACGCCGTCATCGGTCGCGCCCAGCGTCACCTCGGCGCGGACCGGCTGACCGCGGTGATCGCGGACTTGGACCGTCGCTTCGACGAACGCGCCGTCTTGGTAGGTCGGCCGGCTGGTATCGACCTGCACGGCGAGCTCCGTGTCGCGTCGGCTGACGCGGAACCCGAGGGTCTCGGTGGCGACGGAAGGCTTGCCGGGATCGTCGAAGGCGTGGCGCTTGGCGCGATAGGGGCGCGTGCGGCCCGTGAGCGAAACGAGCGAGACCGTCGCGCTCGGCATCATCTCGCGCGTGACGCGGAGGCGCACGACCCGGCGGCCGCGAGCGGGCAGCTCGACCTGGCGGGACTCGAGCACACGCCGGTGCTCGACGCTGACGAGGACGCGCGAGGCGTGATCGCCGCCGCGCAAGACCACATCGAGGGCGTCGCCGACGTTCAGCGTCTTGTCCCCGCTCGAGAGCGTCGCGCTGAACGCCATCGTCTCTCGACGCGGACGCAGGCGCCGCGCCTTACCGTAGACACGAACGCGCGTTGACGAAGACACGGCGTTCCCGCGTGGATCCCGTGCGCTCGATCGAATGATATAGATACCCGGCTTTGTCTTGTTCGCGAACCTGCAGGCGCCGCGACCTCTGCGGTCAGTTCGCGTCGAGCAGGTGGCCACCCACACCCGAGGGGACCGCTTCAAATGGCCGTCCCATGCTCCCAGGGCGAAGAGCTCCGCCTTGACGGCGACACCCGCGCGAGGCTTCCCCGCTGGCGTCACGCTGACGACATGCGCCGTCAGCGCGCGTCGGGCGAGGGGCCTCTCGGGCGCCCGGACGCCGACATAAAACTCGGCGGGATGTACCGTCACCGATGTCCGCGCGCTCACGCGTTGCCGCGCGGCGTCTTCGGCCGTCAGCTCGATCGGCCCCGACCTGGGACCATCATAGGCGCCCACGGTCGTAAAGCTCTTTTCGATCCGCCCACGCTTGTCGAGGCGGCCGGTCGCCCGCGCGTGGATCGCCTTTTTCGCTCTTGGCCCCAAGCGCCATCGATCGCTGAACGTAAAGCCCGGGTAGCCTTTGGGCGTATACGAGCTCGAGCGCAGCGTCATCGTCATCGTCGCGGCCGCTCCGCTCGGCATGCCGCCGATCAGATAGCTCGCGCCCCCCTTCGCGACGATCGTGTCGCCGCGAATATAGGATCGTCGATCCGTGGAGGCGGTCGCCTCCATGCGGGCCGGCCGGTAGACGGCCACGCGAACACGCTGGCTCGCCAGCTCTTTTCCTCGATAGCGTAGCACCCACCGATAGCGCCCAAGCCCCTGCGGAGCGCGCGTCGAAAACGTCGCGGACCCTTGCTTCGTGAGCTTCTGTCGGAGCGTCTGCACCCGTCGCCCCATCGGTGTCAGGAGCGCGAGCTCGACCTCTCCCCGCGCGGGCTCGCGCGTGTTGTTAGGCGCCTCCCGGCGGACGAGGACCTTGCCGAAGAGCGGATCACCGGCGCCATAGACGCCGCGATCCGTAAAGAGGAGCCCGTGGAACTCTGGCGAACCCTCGGGCTGAACCTCGTCGTCTTCGTCGAGCTCGACGCGAACGATGTTCTTGTCCGCGCCATGGTATGCGACGACATAAAACGCCCTTTTTGTACGTTTCTCTTCACTCTTAGCCGCGGCGGGAGCGCTCCTCGTCTGCGGCAAGAGGGCCAGGCCACCCCTATTCGTCGTCGCCTGCTTCAGGCGCTTACCTTGCTCGTCGTAGAGCTCAACTGGGGCGTTCGCCAAGGGGCGATGCGTCTTGAGCGAAGTCAGCCAAACGACCGTCTCGTCGGGCCCCTTCCGCAAGGCGATCGCGATATCGCTGACGCGCATCAGGCCAAATGCCTCCGCGCTCCCATCACCTCGCTGAAGGCCCCCGCGGTGCGGGACGAGATGGTAGGCGAGGAAGCCGACCTCGCCTCCGAGGAGTCCTCTCCACGGCAGAGACACGCGCTCGCTCTTATTGAGTGTTGTCTTCTCAAAAGACAGCTTGGACGTGAAGGGGACGGGCAGTCTTCGCGCCTTGTCCTCGTCGGTTTTTTCGTCGTCCGGGGCGCCAAAGCGCGGGTCATTCATCAGGCGAATCGCGTCGGCCACCGTGGGGCGCCTATAGTAGAGGGTGAGGCCCTCGTTCCTGTACCGGAGGTCCGGGTTTTTCGGGAGCGCCTTCTCGACGATCCCCGACCGCAAATAGAACGCGTGGCTCGCCGGATAGTCGCCGACCCTACAGGCTAGCGTGCGCGGCCCCTCGTAGCGCTGCCCAAACACGTCCTCGATGGCGCCCGCGATCTGGACGCGGTGACGCGAGCGCGGCTTGGGGGTCGAGCTGCCATAGAAGACCCGCCGCGGTCGTGGCGGTCTTCTCTTTTTCGCCCCCGCCTTTGTCGCGCGCCGGCGTCGTCGCCGCGGTGGGCTCCAGAGAGGGCCGTGATCGTAGCGGGATCGTCGGCGGTCCAAGGTCTTGGGCCACACCGGGTTGTTGAAGGCGACCTGCACCCGCTGCCCCGGCGAGCAGCGGAGCGCCGCCCGGAGCGGCGCGTAGGTGAGAAACGACGCCTCTTTTCCCTGGAGGCCGCCCAGGTTTCCCTTCGCGGCGAGGAAGCCCTCGCGCAAGCGCACCGTGACGCGCGCGTCTTTGGGCCAGGCGTGGAGCGGCGTGAGCTCGACGCGACGGCGATCGATCGCGAGCTTACCCTCTGCCGACCTCACGCGGCCGTGGTGAAGCTTGAAAGCCCCCGACGAGAGCGGGCGCTCACCGGGGCGCCTCTTCGATCGGGGGGCCGCCTTGACCGAGAGGAACGCCCGCAGCTTCTTGAGGCTCATCGGCTGATCGAAGCGGAGGAGGACGCGCTGGTCGAGAGCGCTGCCGCGCATCGTGGCGATGTCCTCCTCCTCGAGCTTCTTCGGCAAGCGCGGGCTCATCGAGCGCACCGTCGGGCGCCGGGTCTCAACGTGAATCGGCGTCAGCTCGGAGACGCGCTCGCCAGCGAAGGTTCGCAGGCGCTTGTCAAGGCTCGCCGTATAGCGCGTCGCGGGCTCAAGGTCGGCGGCGGGCTCGAAAAGAAGCGTCCGCGTCCCGATCCAGCGCAGGCGGCCTGGCAGCGGCGGCGAGATCGCTAAGAGGTCGCGCTTGGCTCGCTTGCCAACTGCGCTGAGGGCGACCATCGGCCGGTTGAACGCGAAGGTGAGCTGCGGCCGCTTCTGCGAGACCATCCCTTGTGGCGCGGCATAGGTCAGCCGCGGCGAGGCGAGCTCGCCGATGGCGCGGAGGGACAGCCCCGCGTTCCTCGGCTTAAGCGAATGCGAAACGCAGGCGGCGAGAAAAAGCGCAAGGGCGATCGTCCAGGCCGGGCGTTTTTCGCGAAGACTCCGCGCGCTCATAGCTCCTCCATCTCTCTGACAGCCAGCTCATTTGTGGCCTTCTTCGGACAACACGACGGGTCGAGAAAAAGGCGGCGCTGCTCACCCAAGCGACGTCTTCCCGCTAGAGCGCTGGACACCGAGCCGTGCGACGTGTTCCACCAGCTTGGAAAAAAGCCGCCTGGGCCTGCGCCGATGGCGGCGGCGGCCGTGGCGGCTGGACGGAGCTATTCGCGATCGGATACATGCGAGAGCTCCCCCCGTGGGGGCCCACGAAGTGCATCGTAGATCGAGCCTAATAGGCGCGCAACACTGCTGCCGAAACAGCGCTCTAGCTTGCTAACGAGCGCCGCAAGCCGACCCGCCCGAACCCGCGCCGAATCGTTCTTGGAGCCTCTCGTGGCGGTGCGAAAACCACGCGTCAGAGCGAACCGAGACGGGTCATCAGCGCTGGGGCCGCCGCTTGACATGCCTGACGGTAGTGTTCTCCGCAGAGTTCGCTGATCAGGCCTCGCTCGCCCACCGCTCCCCAGGCTAGGAGCAGCGCCTTCAACGCGCTCTGGGCCTTGGTCTGGTGGAAGCGCCGGGCTGCGGCGCGGGCCGCAGCGTAGTGTCTGCGGCGACGATTCGCCGGCAGCTTGGGCCGCAACGCCTCGAGGCGCCCGCGAAGGTGTGTGGCGCTTGGCTGGACGGCGACGGCCCGACGCAGCAGCTCGAAGCGCTCCACGCCCTCGACCTCGCCGGCCCGTCGCTTCAGCGCGGCGAAGAGCGCGCCCTCGTTATCGCAGGAGCCTCGGGGCGAGAGCCCTCTCGCTCGCCGCCACCACGTGAAGGCGCGGCTCAGGTCTCCGCGCTCGAGGTGCCGCTGGCTGATCTGGCAGTCTGCTTTGGCCAGCCGGGCTTTGGCTCGGCGGACCCGTCTTCGGAGGTCCTCGGCGCGTCCATCCCCTCGGCGCCCGCGGACCAAGAGCTCGATACCTCGGCGACCGTATTGACGTCCGTACCTGATGATGCCCTTGGGGCCATGGGCTCGCAGTCCTGGAGGGGGCAGCACCGCGAGGGCGTCGTCGAGGGCGGCGAGGGCTTGGCTGCGAGGTGTCTTCGTCGCCAACGCGAGGGCGATCCGCTGGCGAGCGTAGGCGAACGCATCCTGACGAGAGACGTTCAGCGGAAAAGAGACCGTCTTCGCCCCCGCCGCGGTCGGTATCACGGTCTTGTCTCGACGCCGCAGGGATACGTGGAGACGATAGCTGCCCGCGACGCGAGGTAACGTCATATGGGCGACGAGGCGGGCTGGCTCTCCTACCTTCCAGAGGCGGCCCTGGAAGAAGCCATCGCCGGGGCGCGCGAGCCAGCTCCTCCCTACCGGTCTGGTGGCCGCTGAGGACGCGGGCACCAGCGAGAGGTGGAGCTCGCTCGCCAGCTTCGCCGAGAGCTTGACGGCGATCAGCTCGACCCGCAACCTCGCGCCAGCGGGGAGCGCGGCGCCGCCGAGGTTGATCCCCTCGAGCCGCAGCTGTCGTGGCCAGGTCGCCTCCCGTCGTTGTCGGACCGAGGCGGTCCAGTCAACGAAGAGATCACGTCGCGCCGCTGGGTAGCCCCAGCGCCCGTAGGGGAAGCGCTCGGATCGTGGCAGCTCGACGTAGGCGTCACGCAGCTCGGGAGCGCCGGCGACGGAGCGGTGTTTGCGCCACGCGCCCCAGATCGCGAGGAAGTCAGGGCGCACCTCACCAAAGGTGTACTCATGCCCTTGGCGCCTATCGCGGATATGGGCTAGCGATCGGTCCGCTAGCGCTCCTTGGTCGATCACCCGCAGCGAGGTGCTCAACGCCGGCGCGCCGAGGTCGGCGAAGAGCAGCTTCGGCCGGTCGAGGCGGAGAATCCGGCCGAGGTTTTCGAAGGCGATCGCGCTCGTGAGGTTTTTGGCCATGTCGAGGCCGTGGATCCCCACCTTGCCGAGGCGCTTGATATGCCCCCCGGAGACGACAGCGAAGGCCCCGATGGCGGCCGCGAGGGCGAGGGCTGCCGCGACCATCGGGCCCCTCTCGTGCAGGAAGGAGGCTCGCGAGGTGAGCGCCTCCGTGAGGGTCCCGACGCGGGCGCAGCCGGCCGCTGCCGCGATGGCGAGAAGCGGGATCAGCGGCGTCATGAAGCGATGCCCGGGCATCCAATCCCCGCCAGCATAGAGGACGAAGAAGAGCCCGGTGGCGAGGAGCGCGAGGAGGCAGCCGATGTGGAGGAGGCGGCGCCAGCCGAGGAGCGCGACGGCGGCGAAGGGCAGCAGCAGCCCATCTCTAGAGCGGTGGAAGTAGGCGAGCGCGTATCTCCAGCCCTTGCTTTCGAGGCTGAACACGCTGGCGAGCCCGGTGCCCTCTCGGACCTTGGCGTAGTAGGTGTTCGGCAGCCACTGAGCGAAGTAGATGTAGCGGAGCATGAAGAGCAGGCCAACCGCTCCGAGGACGAAGGCGACTTGGCGTAGCGCTTGACGGCCGCGTTTGCGGGGGATCGCCTTGAAGAGCTGAAACGCGAGGAGGGGGCCGACGTAGAGCAGCCCCTCAGGGCGCGTCCAGGCCACGGCGACCATCAACGGGATCGAAGAGGGGCGTAGCCGCCCTCCGCTGCCCTGGCCGTCGTCGTCTTCGGCGGTCGCTCGCTCCTGATGCGCGTCCTCGGCGAGCACACGCCAGAGCGCCGCGAGCATCAGCAGCGAAAACAGCGCGTTCTCCAGGCCTACCGGCGTCCAGGCGATAAACTCGGGGCTCGAGGCGATCAGCGCAGGCCCGATCAGATCACTCAGGCGCTGCTCTTCACCCCGGAGCTGAGCCGGGATACGGTACGCGAGCAACAGCACCAGCAGCCCGGAGGCGATCAAGATCAGCTTCGCTGAACGCTCGATGTCGAACCCAAGCCCATGAGCGACGCTCAAAAGCAGCACCAGGGTTGGGTTCGAGTAACCTTCGACGGGCTCAGCGCCGACCGAGTGAACCAGCCCGTGGCCTTCCACCAGGTGCTTCGCGTAGGCGAAGGTGATCCCCGCGTCGTCCACCGTGAGGGCGAGGTAGGGCCACAGGTTGTGGAGAAACGCGATGGCGATGATCGCGAGCCCCGCCATCCGGAGCCGAGCGTGGGTCGTGGGGGCGAACGCCTGGCGGCGCAGCGAGGAGCCCACCTCGCGGAGCGTTTTCCAGTTGAGGCCCTTCATCGGCGCCGCTCGATGCGATGGTCATCGTGAGCCTGCCGTCGAGGCTGCGCCTCGCCACCCTCGTTCAGTCTCGAAGAGACAGCAGCAGGGCCTTTGATTGTCACAATCAGCCGAAATCCCATGTCGTCGTTTCTCCAGGGCTTGCCGGAGCGGCTGGTTGATCCGATGGAAAAAGATGAAGAGGACGTTAGGCGGAAAACAGGGCGGGTGTCCACCGGCGTGAACCCGCCTCGGGGGAATCGACAACACCCAGCCGCCCTGGCCAAAACCTGCGTAACCTCGTTGTGTTGGCCACTTCGATCGACCGACGGGGCCGCCGAAGACCGCAAGGAGAGATCTCTCGGTGAGCAACCCAAGCCGGCGACACCCCATGCCGACGGCATTGCTTACGGAGGACGGCGAAGCTTCGGCGCCGTTCCAAAAAAGGAGAGCATGAAGCTCGGTCCGTCGACTGGGGCGCGCGCCGCTTGTGTTCTTTGCCCTCGCTCAGGGCGCGGATGCCCACCGCCCCCCGATCGCGAGCGCACCCTCGACCGTGTGCTCGCCGGCTAGGTCGAGCCTCGTCGTCACCTCGTCGCCTGGCTCTCGGGGCGATCGCTGCAGGAGGCGCTCGCCGCCTCGACGTCGTCCAACGCCGAGACGCCAACCCCCGAGGGCAGGGGTTGGGACGCGCCCACCTCCCGTCTTCGCGTCGTGCCCTCGTGTGGCAGGCGAACGCTCCCCCATCGCGCTTGGCCATCGTAGACGGCTCGGGTAAACTAAGAGGGGCACCTGTAAAGGGGTAGGCGTGGCCAGGTCTCTCTCGTTCTCTCTCTTTCTTCTCGTTCTTTCGGGCTTTTTGGTGGTTGTGGGGTGCGGACCGGGCCACACAGATGCCGTTGGAGAGCAGAAGGTGGCGGTGCTCCACGGCACACCGATCTCTTTCATCGGGCGATCGTCCGCATTGGCACACCGGGGGGGACCTGCTCTGGGACGTTCATCGCGCCCAACCTCATCATCACCGCGGCGCATTGCTACGCCTGCGACGTAGGAGGCCCGAGCGACGTGGGCTGCTACTGCGATCCGCACGCCAGCGCGGGCGCTCCCGAATGCGCAGGTCGTCTCGGAGAGGGGATCGACGGCTGGGTCAACGGGACGATCAACGCGTTCGGTCAGCCCTTCGCCGACGCCGAGTTGACCGTCCAGGGCCCCTCCACTCGCCGCTACGACATCGACTACGTCTGGTTCCCGAAGAGGCCCCCCCATCGGGCCTACACCTGGGATGTCGCGGTCTTTCATACCGTTCAATCGCTGCAGGACGTTCAACCCGGTGTCGTGCCCATCGCGCCGGCGAGCCACCTCCCAACGGAGGCATCCGTGCAGACGCCGGCCAGCCAAGGAGGGCATCTCGGCACGACGGTCCGCTGGGTCGGCTACAGCGACAACCAAGGGCGCGATGATTACCGGCGGCGCTATGGTACGGCGAGCATCACCGGCGCCGATCCGTCACGCCCTTGGTTCATGTTCGATGCGGCCAGCGAGGCGAGCTCGCCCTGCCCAGGCGACTCCGGTGGACCGTACCTCATCCAGGAAGACGACGGCTCAGGCCAGCTGGTCTGGCGAATGGGTGGCGTCCATAACCAACAAGGTAATTGCAATCGTCCGAACGAGCCTCGTTTTGGATCCGCGGGTTACATCGACCGCTCCTTCCTCGACGCGCTCTGCCCCAACGGCACCTTCGCGACCTGCCGCTGGAGCGAGAGCTCTATCGGCGGTCAGTGGCAAGCCGACGACGATCACGACGGGGTAGCCAACAGCACCGACAACTGTCCCGCCATCGCCAACGCCGACCAACAAGACTGCGACGACGATGGCGTCGGCGACGCGTGTGACCTCGACCCGTGCCCAATACTCCTGACCTCCAACAACAACAGCTTGGCGCAGACCGATCTGCTGGCCGGCGGGCCCTTTCCCTGGCTCAACACCGTGACCTCCGGCGGAGGCCCCGTGCGCCTCTCCATGGGGCTCTCGGGCTTCGCCGCGCAGCAGCTGACGCGGAGCTCGCCGCCCGGCGTTCGGGCGAGCTACTGCGCCTGCCAGCAGGAGGACGGCACACCGATCTATGGCGTCCTCTGCACCGACAACCTTTGCTCACAGGATCCAGAGCAGCTTGCCGGACGCGACTCAGGCGCCGTCGACGACAAGGGCTGGCTGACGCTAATCTGGCGCGCCGCCCCGTTCGGCGCGAGCGAGCGAAGCTGCTCGCTGGCCAACCTCGACGGGGAGTCGGGCAGCCCCCACGACGACTGCGGCTCGCCGATCACCCTGCGCACCTTCAAGCGCGCCTTTCAGGTCAGCGGCGCGCCGATGTGCACCGCCCGCGACGAGGACGGCTGCCGCGGCGGCGATCACGGGGCCTTCTGGCGCCGCAGCGGCGTCGCCGAGTCGTTCACCTGGGATTGGCTCGCGCAAGACTACCCCCACGACGATAGCGCTGGACACTACGACCCAAGGACCACGACCCAGGCTCACGTCCGGGTGTGGCTGCATAGCGAGGGCGAGGCTGGCGGCCAGTACAAGGCGAGCAGCTTCAGCGCGCCGACGCTGTTAAAGAAAGCCAGCATCACCGGCTACGTTGTTCGTGGCCCGATCTACGACCTCGAGATCCGTCGCTGGTGGATGGCCACCCCGGTCGATCCCGGCCCGATCACGGTCCTCACCCCGCTGACGCGCGATATCGAGCAGCTCCCGGGGGGCTGGCGCTGGTTCGAGGACAACGACCGCGTGGCCACCGCCGCCCTGGGCGTGACGCCACTCGACCCCGACGGCGCCAGCACGCCCCAGGGGACCCTCCCTAGCCGCTTCGAGGGGGACGCGAGCATGGCGCTGGCCACCGTCGGCTTCGGCGCCGCGGCCTTTGACGAGGCGATCTTCGCCTTCGGCGGACAGGACGGCCACGGCAGCGTCTCGGCCGGCTTCTGGATGGGCTACGCAGAGGGGGGCGCCTTCCGTTGGCAGCCCGTCGAGGGAGCCATGCAGGCGACGGCGTCGAGCGCGATGTCATCGGCCAGCAAGGCGAGCAAGCCCGGCAGCGCCGGTGAGCCGAGCACGTCGAAGCAGGGCTACGCGACTTGGCTTCAGAAGACCCTGGCACAGCATTCGGTCAGCCGCGCGCCGCTGACGCAGATCGCCGCCCAGAAGACGACCGCGTTCAACGCGGCGATGCAGCAGCGCGCCAGCGAGAAGGCCGCCAAACAGCTTCTCGCCCCCGCCCCCTCGAAAGCGTCGTCGCCGATCACGACGCGCAGCTTCAGCAGCGGTGCCCCCGAAGCGCAAATCCGCCCAGCCGTGGTAGGCCACGTTGGCGAGCTGTCGATCGCCGTGCTCTTCGGCCAGCTCGAGCCCCCGCGCGGCGGGGGCGATCCCACACCCGTGGCTGTCTGGGACCTCGAGGCCTCGCAGTGGGTCGTGGGCGAGGTCGACTGGTCTTGCGGACCCCGCCACGCCGTGGGCTACACGGCGACGCCGAGCTCCGATCGCGCGATCCTCTTCTACGGCGGCAGACTCGACGGCGAGGTGGTCGACGGGCTCTACATCAAGTCGCTGAGCGCCGAGGCGCTCTTCGACGGCAGCGATGTGACCCGCCTCGATGGCGCCTCGGCCGACGCTGGTCTAGCGCCTGGTGGTCGCGCCAACGCCGTGTTGACCTACGATGCGGCCAACCAGACCGTGTACCTCTTTGGGGCGGTATCGACGCTTCGGGCGGCGCACTGAACGATTTGTGGGCGTTCTCGCGGAAGACCGGACGTTGGACGCGACTAGCGGACGGCAACGGCGCTGAGGCGCCGTCGCAGGCGCTCGCCGCCGGGCTGGCGTTCTCGCCCCTCGACGGCAGTCTGCTGCTCATCGGCGGCAATCGCCTCGCGGGCGAGGACGCGGCCTTCTGGCGTTGGACCAACGGTCGCTGGCAGATCGAGCGCCAGGTGAGCGAGTAGATGCGCGCGGCGGCGATCTTGCTCGCTCTCTGGGCGGCGCTCGGTGCCGCCGGCTGCACCTGTGGCAGCGCCGCGCCGCCGCGGGACGCGTCGGTCGGCGACACGGCTGGTCGCGACCTCGTCTCGCGAGACGGTGGAGGCGATGGCCGCCGTGACAGCGGGCCGTCCTC
>PDWI01006509.1_pt1 | contig 14607 bp, 18 predicted proteins | sample 1430891 | NCBI WGS metagenome assembly PDWI01 (sample SAMN01162508, study PRJNA174530) | Oral metagenome, whole genome shotgun sequencing project. | biome: Marine environment; feature: Marine mammal; material: Swab sample of the gingival sulcus; isolation source: swab sample of gingival sulcus... | reverse complement strand
ATCTGGGTTGATTTCGATTTCGAAAATATCAGCGTAATCATTTCCTTTTACTTTTCTGATAACATAAGCATCAGCAATGCCAGTAGTGTTTCCACCACCGCCAGTAGCTACTTCTTTGTATTTGATGTTGATGATATTGTTAGCAGCACTTACTGTGAAAGGAAGTGTTGTTGAGTTATCAGTATCAAGTTCATAGCCATCTGGGCACATGTCTTCAACAGTAGTAACAACAGGGTTATCAGCAGGAACTGTACCAGTTATTGTTGCAAGACTTTCATCACCTTTGAAATAATTTATAGTGTATTCTAAAGTAGTAGGTGCAGGGTTTGTATCATTTGTAATCTTACTACTGTCATTAAAGTTGATTGTGACAATAATAGGGGTAGCTTTTTTGTATGAAGCTATAACTGTAGCATCTTCTGTACGGATGTCTCCCCATGATTTTAGTTCAAATTTATCTTTTGTATAAGAGTCACCGTTTACAATAATGCTAGTAATCTTGTTAAAGTCTTCTGCCGTAAGCTTAGTGATGTCATGGGTAGCTTTTTTGTAGAAGCTAATGTCATAAGCAGAGCTGTTCCAGTTAGGTTGAATCTGGTCGAAGTCATACTTATCAGCAATGCCAGTAGTGTTTCCACCACCACCAGTAGCAACTTCTTTGTACTTGATGTTGATGATATTGTCAGCAGCACTTACTGTGAAAGGAAGTACAGTTGAGTTATCAGTATCAAGTTCATAGCCATCTGGGCACATGTCTTCAACAGTAGTAACAACTGGGTTATCAGCAGGAACCTTATCAAAAACTTTATTGAGTAATTCATCGCCCTTGTAGTAGTTTATAGTGTAGCTAAGTTCTTCACCTAAGTCTGTTCTTGGCACATAGCCATCATCTTCGAATTGGTAGTGTTCACTATCTCCAAAAGATATTTCCACTCTGTGTTTAGTTCTTCCTTTGAAGTCCTCAACAGCAGCAGTTCCTTCAGGACTGTCAGTTGTAGCATAGCAGTTTAGCGTGTCATTTACTTGTACAAATGTCTTTCTGCCATCAGCATTTGTTAGGGGAACAACTTTTTCGTCGATTTTTACCTCTGTAAGAGTTTTTAATTTCTCGTATAGAGATGAACCATCATAGTATAGCTGAATTGAAAGAGATTCGTGATGTACATCATCATCTCCAGCAATTTTTAAAGTAATTCCGTCGATATCAAATTCTTCGCTATCAGCGAAAACAACTATTGGTGTTACTGTTGTTAATAGTAGTGTTATAGCTAAAAATGTAGCTATTATTTTTTTAGAAATTGACTGCATAGTTTCTCCTTTCTTAAAGAAAATCAGTTAAACGTTTAAATGCGACAATGAGTTTTCTAATTTATAATTCTTTTCCCCTCCTATTATTTATTGAAAACTATTATCATGTGATAATTGACAATAAAATAAACACTACTTACTTGGTTTTGCAGGAATCCTATAATTCTGCCATTCATAGTACCAAATAATAATAGTAGTGTTTATAATGAAAATGTTTATCAAGTTATTATTATCAATTATGTTAATATCGATTGTCAATATATCATAAGGTATAATGCCTAGTCAATAATCATACTCATTTAAAATAGTTAATCATATGTGTATATATTGTAAAAAATTAGCGTCAATGTATTGAAATTTAAAGAGGTATAGGCGCTATTTCAATTGTTAACCTAGGTTTATTTCTTTTTGTTAATAATTATAAAAATCATGTAGACTTTCATTTGCCAATGTTTTGTCATTCGTGATACACTTAAATTAATTGATTAAAGGGGGAAGTAGTGATATAATGACCACATTATTGGCAAAGTAAATGTAGTACAATGGAAGTGGATATGCAGACAAAGAGAGAATACATTAATTCATTTGATGGCGTTAGAACTCTTGCACTAGTAGGAGTGTTTTTTTATCACTTAATACCAGCTGTCTTTAGAGGTGGCTATTTAGGGGTAGTTATATTTTTTGTCTTAGCTGGTTATTTGAGTTTTGATTCAGCGATGTATGTTGGAGAGATGCCTGAACACAGAGTGGGTGTCTTCTTTAATACATTATTGAAAAAAATTAGAAAACTCTATCCAGCTATGTTGTTTATGATGTTTTTTGTAGTGTTAGTTATGCTTATTTTCTTTAGAGGGGAGCTGGCTTCTAATTCTTCAGATATTAGGGGCAGTGTCTTGTCTCTCAATAACTACTTTCAGATTTTTAGTGGGAAGTCCTATTTTGATGTAGCAGGTATTTTAAATCCCTTTACTCATATTTGGGCGCTGTCTCTTGAAATGCAGTTTTATATTTTGTTTTTTGCCTTCTTCTATGGTCGGTACACACCTAGAAAAAAACAATCGTGGTTTTTGCTCCTATTAATGGTGACAGCTCTTTCTTATCTGCTTAGTGTTATACTGTTATTATTTGGCGCTGATTATAGCAGGGTGTACTTCGGCTTATTTACAAGGATGTACTCCTTTAGTCTTGGTGGTGTAGCTGCCTTAATTGCCAGAAGAAGTTCCAATGATTTAGCACTGCTGTCAAAGTCAAAGAGAGGACTTTTTTCGCTTGTGTTACTTTTTGTGGCAGGGATTTCATTTTTGATAGTTGATGCCAATGCTTTCACTATGTATATTGGTATGCTTTTGTATAGTCTGATTATTGCCTTTTTACTTCTGTTTTTAAGACCTAGTGAAACTGTGATATCAGAAATTTTATCACTTAGGATATTTGGCATTATATCGGAACGAAGTTATCATATATTCTTGTGGCATTTTCCCATTATAAAGATATTTGAGAAGTTTTTTGCTCATTCTAATATGTCTGTGTTTTGGCTTTCTATTGTCACTATCATCTTTACACTAGTCCTAAGTGAACTGTCTTACCGATTTATCAAACTTTTAACGAATGGCATTAGTTTTGGCATGATGATTATTGTTGTATTTGTTGTGGGTGGACTTTTATCAGCTCTCCCATATGACTATATATCTAGCACTTCTAGTGAGAAAAAGGCATTGGAAAACATGCAAAAGACCATTGAGGAAAATGAAAAACTCCAAGAGAGTGGCATGATGGCTAAAAAGGGTATTTTAGAGTATGAAGATTTTAAATCAGAATACATTTATGACAGTGAATTAGCTGGTTTTGATGATGATGAGGTCATTGTTGCTGACGCACTTACTAGTTCTGGTTCAAAGAGAGAAAAGAAAAAAACTAATGAAGAATTGAATGAAGAGGATCCAAGATTCAAATCGTCTATAGAGGATGTGAAGTGGGTTAATGAAAATGCTGAAGGTGCATTTATGGACGTAGAAGAGTATAAGGACTACAGAAACACAAGGATGCTCATTATTGGAGACTCCATTGCTTCAATGTGCTATGATACAATTATGACTTATATGCCTGCTTCAATTTGCAAGTCAAAAAAAGCAAGAGAATTCCATGAGGCGTTTGAAGTCTATAAGGAGTTTAGTGGAACAGAAGTTGGGGAGTATATTGTCTTGGCTTTGGGTACTAATGGTGAGATGGATGAAGACAGTGTAGATAGGATACGAGCTGAAGTTGGAAACAAGAAGATCATCCTCACAACTATTGTACTGCCTTTTATTAATCAGGAAAAGACTAGAAATGAAGCGATAGTGGCTTATGCAAAGACTCATGAAAATGTATATTTAGTGGATTTTAACAAGGTTGCTAAAAATCATTCAGATTGGTTCTTTGAAGATAATATACACCCTAACATAAAGGGAGCTAGAGTGTATTCTCAGCTCATTATGAAAAAAATTATTGAACTTGAAAATGAGTAACTGGTGGAGGGTTTATGTCTTATAAGATATTAGTTGTTGATTTAGACAATACCATAGTTGATTTTGATGGAGCTGAAGAACTTGCTGTCATAAAGGCTTTTGAAAAAAATGCTGTTCCTATTTCTGAAGAGGTGATCAGAGATTATCACCTTATAAATGATGCCCTTTGGAAAGAGTTAGAAAAAGGGACTATTGAGAAAAAGGTGCTTGTTGTGAAGCGATTTAGCGATTTGTTCAAAAAGTACGATATCTCTGCTGATGCTGAACTTGTCAATAGAGACTATATTGACTTTATGGCTAGTAGTACAGAATTTATAGAAGGAGCTGATGAGTTTCTTCATTATATAAAGGAAAGATATACAAATGTATTGATGTCCAATGGTTTTCTTCCTGCTCAAAAGGCAAAGGTAAAAAGGCATGGGCTAGATAAATATTTTTCGCATATTATCATTTCTGATGGACTTGGTTTTTCAAAGCCTGATATTCGGATTTATGAGTATATGGAAGAACTTCTAGGTAGCGTAGATAAGAGTGAAGTCTTGGTGATAGGGGATTCTCTTAGCTCTGATATAAATGGTGGAAATAACTATGGTGTAGATACGCTTTGGTTTAATCTATATAGCGTTGAAAGTCAGGGGTTGTCTACCTATGAAGCTAGTAGTTTGTTTGAAGTGATAGAGATATTAAAGGAGAATAGTACTAATGGATAGAGATGTAAGGGTTTTATTGTCAGAAGAAGAATTAAACGATATTGTCGTAAGGCTTGGTAAACAAATTAGTAAAGACTATGAAGGGAAAGACCTCATTGTAGTTGGTATATTAAAGGGCGCTAGTGTGTTTATGAGTGACCTTATCCGAAAGATTGACAAGCATATTGAAATAGATTACATGGTGGTTTCTAGTTATGGCAACAGTACAGAGAGTTCAGGTGTTGTCAAAATACTGAAGGACTTGAGTGTACCTATTGAGGGAAAGCACCTACTTATAGTAGAAGATATTGTGGATTCAGGTCTTACACTGTCTTATTTGACGAAAAATCTAAAGACTAGAAATCCTGAGAGTGTGAGGATTTGTTCTCTCCTCAGTAAGCCGTCTAGGCGAAAAGTTGATGTGGAGATTGATTACTTGGGCATTGATATAGAGGATTATTTTGTTGTGGGGTATGGAATTGATTTTGCAGAAAAGTACAGAAATCTTCCTTATTTAGGTGTATATACGGGGGAATAAATTAGTGGCAGAAAAAATTGTGTTAAATTCATATATTGATCATAGTTTATTAAAGGCAGATTCTGTAAAGGATGATGTTGATAAATTTATAAAGGAAGCAGTTGATTATGGCTTTGCAACTGTTTGTGTAAATCCTTATTATGTCAAGTATGCAAAGTCTAAGTTGATGGATTCTGAAGTAAAGGTATCTACAGTAGTTGGTTTCCCACTTGGTCAGAGCACAGCAGAGACAAAGGCATTTGCTACAAAGAACTCTGTAGAAAATGGAGCTGATGAAGTAGATGTTGTCATGAATATTGCAGCTCTTAAAAATGGTGATGATGACTATGTGTATAGGGAACTGAAGTCCATAAGAGAAGTTGATGAGAATGTGGTGTTGAAAGTGATGCTTGAGACCACCCTTCTCACTGATGATGAAATTGCAAGAGCAGTTAAGATTGCTTCTAAGGCTGACTTTGATTTTGTTGATACATCAACAGGCTTTATACCTGGTGGTGCAAGTGTAAGGGTAATTAACATCATCAAAGAAAATATTGAGGGGAACTTAAAAATCAAAGCTTCAGGTGGCATAAGGGATGCTGAGAGAGCAAAGCTCATGATTGAGACGGGGGCAGATCGGATTGCCTCAAGGGAGTCCGTTGTCATAGTAGAAGGGTTAAAATTTAATTCTGATGGTTAAGATTGATAATATAGGAAAGAAAAAATTTACAATTATAACTCTTGGTTGCAAGGTAAATATCTATGAGTCCGAAGCTGTGAGGTCTATGCTTGAAAAACATGCTTATGAGTATAACGTATCTGGAAAGGATTCTGATATCTACATTATAAACACCTGTTCTGTTACCAATGTAGGGGAGAGAAAGAGTGCCAAGGCAATAAGAAGGGCAAAAAGGTTAAATCCTAACTCTGTCATTGTGGTCATGGGTTGTTATTCTCAGATAAAGGCAGAAGAAGTCCTTTCTATTGAGGGTGTAAATTTAGTGATGGGTACTAAGGACCGAAGTCTCATGCCTGAACTATTAGATCGTATTAGAATAGATACAAAACTATCTGTTGTCAGTGACATCTTTACTCAAAAGAATTTTGAAGAACTGGGTGTTGATGTTTTTAAGGATAAGACAAGGGTCTTTCTCAAAGTGCAAGAGGGTTGTAATATGTACTGTTCGTACTGCATTATTCCCTATACTAGGGGCAATATTCGATCTAGAAATATGGATGTTGTTATAGAAGAAATTAGTAAAATGGTAGCTATTGGCTATAAAGAGGTTGTTCTAACTGGCATACATTTAGCTTCCTATGGGAGAGATTTAAAGGAAAATATCTCTTTGATTGACCTTGTAGAGAGGGTATCTGAAGAAACTGGTATAGAGAGAATACGGCTTGGCTCATTAGAACCACTTTACATGACGGAAGAGGTGCTATCAAGGCTCAGTAGAATAAAGGCATTTTGTCCACAGTTTCACCTATCGCTACAAAGTGGTACTGATAAGATACTAAAGGCGATGAATAGGAGATATACTACTGAGGATTATAAAGAGGTAGTGGATAATATTAGAAAGTATTTTGTGCTTCCTTCTATAACGACAGATATAATAGTAGGTTTTCCGTCAGAGACTGAAGAAGATTTTAGAAATACCCTACAGTTTGTATATGATATTAACTTTTCAGAAGTTCATGTCTTTAAGTATTCTATTCGATCAGGCACTGTTGCTGAAAAGATGGATAATCAAGTTGATGGTGGAACTAAGCACAGGAGAAGTGCTATTCTCATAGAAGAGACAGCTAAGACAAAAGATGACTATTTGCAGAGTCTACTTGGTCAAACAGCAGAGGTCTTGATAGAAAAATCAGACTTAACATCTTCAAGAGGTCACGATAAGAGGCATGTAGAGGTTGTCATAGATAAAGTGTTAAAGGTAAATGAAGTATACAGAGTACAGATAACAGATGTTCTGGGTGATAAAGTGAAAGGAGTTTTAAATGAATGATTGTTTGTTTTGCAAGATAATAGCAGGTGAAATACCTTCTGAAAAAGTCTTTGAAAATGAAAGTGTCTATGCTTTTAAGGACATAAGTCCAGTTGCACCTGTTCACGTCCTAGTAATTCCAAAAGTCCACATTGATAGCTCAAATGATATAAGTAGAGAAAATGTGCACTATGTATCAGAGATATATTTAGCGATCAAAGAAATTACAAGAGAACTTGGTATTGCTGAGGATGGCTACAGAGTAGTGAGTAACTGCAATGACTTTGGAGGACAAACTGTTCACCACCTTCACTTCCATATAGTGGGTGGAAAAGAGCTTGGATGGCCACCGTTTAATGAACGAGTGTAGATATTGTTGCTTATTAGTTTTGAGTGTGTTTTATGTATAGGTGAATAATGTTGGAAAAAAAATATCTTTTACTTTTTTTCTGCCTTGTTCTTTCTTTAGGTATAGTATTTGCAGAGGTAGAAGAGAAAAGAAAAGATAGTAAAGAGAGAATTGGTGAAGTTACTACAGTAGAAACAAATGATGATCATGTAACTGATGAAAAAATAATTGGCGAAGAAGCTGTAGATGAAGAAACTGAAAAAGCAGAAGGTGTAGAAGTTAGTAGTGAAGAAACTATTAGTGAAGAAGTTGGTAGTGAAAAAAATGCTGATGAAGATGCTGGCAATATAGAGGATTTTAACGATGAAGATTCAACGGTTGAATTATTAGATGTTAAAAAAAGTGACTGGTTTTATAATTCTGTCAAACATTGTATTAAGTTAAGGTACATGGATGGTGTTGGCTATAATAACTTTGAGCCTTTTGCACTGCTTACTAGAGAAATGCTTATAACAGCTATCTGGAAAATTGATGGTGGAAAGGATTTAGGTGTTGAAGCGACTTTTGATGACTTATCTAATGAATGGTCAAAAAATGCTATTGTGTGGGGGAAAAAGTACTCCATAATGAAGGGTGTGTCTGAAACACAATTTAAACCAAATAGACTCGTGACAACAGAGGAAGTTATTGCGGTTCTCTGCAGGTATACTGCGTATAAGGGTATTCCTTTGGTGCCTTTAGGATTTGATGTGGATTCTAGTCCTGTATATTCAGAAGCATCAGAGTATGCTAAGTTACCAATTGATTGGGCTGTCATACATAGGTTAATTAGTAATGATGGCAAAAACTTTGCACCTAAGCAAAAGGTTAGTAGAGCTAAACTTGCTTATATTTTGAGTAGGTGGCACTCTATAGTAATTGATAATAATGTCAATATCGAGTTCGAAGAAATAGGGTTTGATAACACGCTTCCAAAAGAAAAAGTATCAGAAAATAACGTACAGCTAAGAGATAAGATTCTTTTCTATATTAGAAAAAATAGATATCCAAAACAAAAAATATCATTTTATATAGAGAATATGAATTCAGGGGATCGATGTTATTTTGCTCAAAATAAAGTTTTTGTAGCAGCTAGTACTTATAAACTTCCTTTAGCTATGGTTTATTATGATAAGATAAATGCAGGAGAATTAAAACTAACGGATACTTTTCAGTATTTAAAAAGAGATTTAGAGTATGGAGGACCAACTCCTTATCGTTTTCGATTTGGTTCTAGGATTAAGTTGAGAACATTACTGAGTAATATGATTTTATATTCTGACAATACTGCAGCGCAGATTCTCTATAGGAATTTAGGTGGGCGACATGGTTTTCATAAAAAAGCATCTAAGTATAGTGATGTTGTAAACTATTATAAATTATCAATAAGAGGAAATTATATAAGTTCGCAGTTTTCTCATGATTGTCTAAAATATTTATATTCTCATAAGCAGGATTATAAAATGTTACTATCAGATATGACGGATGCATGGGGGTATTTTTCTGATAGTGGTTTAAAAGTCAAAATAGCTCAAAAGTGGGGTTATTATAAAGGTAACCAACATAATATTGCAGTAGTTTATGGAAGGACTCCTTATATAATTTCAGTACATACAACAGGTATAAGGAGTGCTAGACTACTTAATGGTATAAATAAAATAGTATATAAGTACTATGAAGACGAGATAGAATAAATTGTTACAAAAAAATAATAATTTTAAACACCTTATTTGTTTGCATAATGAGGTGTTTTTTACTATAATGATAAAGCATGTTTTAGCGAAGATGTGGGAAGTTACCCAGTCAGAGCGGGGATAATTCCCACGGAGCAGCACACACGGGATGTGTGCCGTTTTGATGCGTGTGGAAAATAAGGGTATGAAACACCCGGGTACGTGTCAAGATGCGTATAATATAATCTGGAGGTTAAATAATGGCAAACATTCAAAAAATCAGAATAAGACTAAAATCTTTTGATCACAAAGTTCTAGACGAATCTGCTAGAAAAATTGTGGAAACTGCAAAGAGAACTGGCGCAGAGATATCTGGACCAATTCCTCTACCTACTAAGAAGGAAATTATTACTATAATAAGAGCAGTTCACAAGTACAAAGATTCAAGAGAACAGTTCGAAATGAGAACGCACAAGAGACTAATTGATATTTTAAGTCCTACACCAAAGACTGTTGAGGCGCTAACTAAGCTCGACTTACCTGCTGGTGTAGACGTTGAAATAAAATCGTAAGTTATAGGTTATAGACCTGACAACTTAGCATGATTGCAGTTGCAATCCGCTCTAATGTTCACAGGAGGTAAAGATGAAGAGCATATTGGGTAGGAAAATCGGCATGACTCAGATATTTACAGAAGAAGGACACTTTGTTCCAGTTTCTGTAATTGAGACTAAGCCAATGCTTGTTACTCAAATCAAAACTGTAGAGTCTGATGGTTACAATGCCATTCAGGTTGGTTTTGAAGACGTAAAAGAGTCTAAAGTTAACAAGCCAAAGAAGGGTCACTTTGACAAGAACTCACTACAGCCTAAGAGAGTTCTAAAAGAGTTCAGAGTTGATTCTGTAGAAGGTTATGAAGTAGGCAGTGAGATTGGACTAGAGTTATTTGAAGAGGTAGCTTTAGTAGATGTTATTGGAACATCAAAAGGTAAAGGTACTGCTGGTACTATCAAGAGATGGAATCAGTCAAGAGGACCTGAAGCCCACGGTTCTAAATATCACAGAGGTCCTGGTTCAATTGGTGCAGCATCATATCCTGCAAGAGTTATCAAGGGTATGCACATGGCTGGTCACTTAGGACACGAGAGAGTAACCGTGCAAAATTTAAAAGTGGTAAGAGTAGATAAAGAACGTAACCTTATGTTAATTAAGGGTGCTATTCCTGGTCCTAAAGGTGGATTAGTAGTCGTTCAAAAAGCGATTAAATCTAAATAGGGCTTGAAAGGAGGAAACATGCCTAATATCGATATATTGAATATGAAAGGTGAAAAAGTTGGCTCAATGGAGCTAAACGCAAATGTATTTGACATCGAAGTAAATGCAAATGTCATGCATGATGCAGTTGTAAATCACCTTGCTAATAAAAGACAGGGAACTCACTCAGCAAAAACTAGAGCTGAAGTAAGAGGCGGTGGCAGAAAGCCTTTCAGACAGAAGGGTACAGGCCGTGCAAGACAGGGTACTATAAGGGCTCCACACTATGTTGGTGGTGGTGTAGCTTTTGCTAAGAAACCTAGAGATTACAGCTACAAGCTACCTAAGAAAGTGAAGAGATTAGCACTTAAGTCAGCACTTTCTTCAAAAATGCAAGAAGGAAAACTAATCGTTCTTGACAGTTTAGAGCTTGAGGGCTTCAAGACAAAAGAATTTGCAAACATTATTACAGCTATCAACGCTGGTAAAAAGCCAATGTTTGTAACTCTTGAAAAGAATGAAACAGCTTATTATTCTTCAAGGAATATCACTGGTGTTAAGACGAGCTTTGTTGGTGAATTAAATGTATATGACATCATCAACAGCAGAACACTTGTCCTAACAAAAGAAGCTGCTGAAAAACTACAGGAGGTATATTCGTAATGAGAACACCTTATGACGTTATTATAAGACCAATTATCACAGAGGGAGCTACAATGCTTACTATGGATAAGAAATATGTCTTTGAAGTAGATTCTAGGTCTAATAAAACAGAAATCAAAAATGCCTTTGAAGAAATCTTTGATGTAGAAGTTGAAAAAGTAAACACTATGATTGTTAAAGGTAAAGTTAAGAGACAAGGCAGAAATGTCGGAAGAAGAAGATCTTGGAAAAAAGCGATAATTAAACTTACGCCAGAGAGCAAAGAGATTGAACTCTTTGATGACATGAGGTAGAAGGAGATAGAGAATTATGGGTATAAAGAGTTTTAAACCTACTTCGCCTGCTAGAAGACAGATGACAGTGTCTACTTTTGAAGAAATCACTAAGACTAAACCAGAAAAGGCACTAACCCAAACAATTAAAAAACACGCAGGCAGAAATTCACAGGGTAGAATCACAGTTCGTCACAGAGGTGGCGGAAACAGAGTAAAATACAGGATTATTGATTTTAAGAGAATTAAGGACAATATACCTGCAGTTGTATCTGCTATTGAGTATGATCCAAACAGATCAGCAAACATTGCACTTCTAGTGTATGCTGATGGAGAAAAGAGATACATACTTGCTCCACAGAGACTAAAAGTTGGCGACAAAGTAATCAGTGGAGAAAAGGACATAGATATCAAAATTGGTAATGCAATGCCTCTTAAATCTATGCCAGTTGGTACATTTATCCACAACATCGAGCTAAAACCTGGTAAAGGTGGACAGATTGTTCGTTCTGCTGGACTTGGTGCACAGCTTATGGCAAAAGAGGGTAACTATGTACAGGTAAGGCTACCATCTGGGGAAGTTAGAATGGTAAGAGCTGAGTGTAGAGCAACAATTGGTGTTGTTGGTAACTCTGACCACTTTAACATCACAATTGGTAAAGCAGGAAGAAAGAGACACATGGGCATAAGACCTACAGTAAGAGGTTCTGTTATGAACCCTAATGATCACCCTCATGGTGGTGGTGAAGGTAGAGCACCAGTTGGTAGACCTACACCAGTTACTCCTTGGGGTAAACCAGCCCTTGGTCTTAAGACTAGGAAAAAGAACAAGAGTTCTAATAAGTACATAGTCAAGTCAAGACATAGCAAGTAAGTTTGGAGGATATAAATGAGCAGATCTCTTAAAAAAGGCCCTTTTGTTCACAAGGGACTACTTAAGAAAATTGAAGAAATGAACGCTACAGATGAAAAAAGAGTCATCAAAACATGGTCGCGTGCTTCAACTATTTTCCCACAAATGGTAGGACACACAATTGCAGTTTACGACGGAAGAAAGCATATCCCAGTTTATGTAACTGAAGACATGATTGGACACAAACTTGGAGAGTTTGTTCCAACTAGAACTTTCAGAGGACATTCTGGAGATAGGGCTAAGAAATAAGGAGGTTGACAGTGGAAACAAGAGCTGTTGCAAAATATATAAGAATTTCTCCTAGGAAATTAAAGCCAATCTGTGACCTCGTAAGAGGAAAAGATGCTAACGAAGCTATGGCTATTTTAAACTTCACTCCTAGAAAGGGAGCTCGTCTAATGGCGAAAGTTCTAAAATCAGCTATGAGTAATGCTGAGAACAATCACGATATGAATGTTGAAGCACTATATGTTAAGGAAGTTTATGCTAACCAAGGACCAAGAATGAAGAGATACAAAGCTGGTTCACATGGTAGAGCAAATCCTAGACTTATCAGAACATCTCATATTGGCGTTGTCGTTGCAGAGAAAGAATAGGGGGAAAGTAAATGGGTCAAAAGGTTAACCCTCATGGTCTAAGAGTCGGTGTTATCAAAGACTGGGATTCTAAGTGGTATGCAAATAACAAAAATTACTCAACTTACCTAGTTGAAGACCATGAAATTAGAAAGTTCATAAAGAAGGAATTATATACAGCTGGTATTTCAAGTGTTTATATAGACAGACTTGCTGATGAGAAAGTCCATGTAAACATCTTTACAGGTAAGCCTGGTATGGTTGTTGGACAAAAGGGTTCTAACATCTTAGTTCTAAAGGCAAAACTTGAAAAACTTTGTGGAAAAGAAGTTAAACTCGATATTTCTGAAGTTCAGAACATCGACAGAGACGCTACTCTAGTAGCTGAGAACGTAGCACTTTCTCTAGAAAACAGAATTTCTTTCAGAAGAGCTATGAAGCAGGTTATTCAGAGAACTCTTAGAGCAAATGCTAAGGGTATTAAGGTAATGGTTTCTGGTAGACTTAATGGTGCTGAAATTGCAAGAAGCGAAATGTATTCAGAGGGAAATGTTCCACTATCTACGCTAAGAGCAGATATTGATTACGGTTTTGCAGAAGCTGACACAGCATACGGAAAACTTGGTGTTAAAGTTTGGATTTACAATGGTGAAGTTCTTCCTAAGCCAGGCGAAGGCAGAGTTCTAGTTAGAAAGACTCCTAGAGTGAAGAAGGCTAGAGGAAATGACAACAGAAGAAGAAAGCCAAATAAAAACAGAGGCAGAAGACCAAACAAACCATCAAGAGATGCTAAGAGCAATTAGTAAGTTAATGAGGAAAGATAAGGAGGCCAATTACTATGCTTATGCCTAAAAGAGTTAAGCGTCGTAGGGTGCACAGAGGTCACATGAGAGGCCGTGCAACAAAGGGCGATAAAGTAACATATGGTGAGTACGGTTTAGTTGCACTAGAACCAACTTGGATTACTGCAAACCAAATTGAAGCAGCCCGTATCGCAATCAATAGAAAAATCAAAAGGGGTGGTAAAGTTTGGATAAAAATTTTCCCACACAAACCAATAACTAAAAAACCTGCAGAAGTACGTATGGGTTCTGGTAAAGGTGCACCTGAGTATTGGGTTGCAGTTGTTAAGCCAGGCAGAGTTATGTTTGAACTTGCAGGTGTTGATGAAGAACTAGCAAGAGAAGCTCTTAGACTTGCAGCTATGAAGCTTCCAATTAAGTGCAAATTTGTCAAGCGTGAAGGTGAATTTGAAGTTGCTTACGATGCAAAGAAACGTCAAAACCTTGGACTTGATAAGCCAGCAGATGTTGAAGTAGTGAACGAAGGTGGTGTATCAGATGAAGGCTAGTATTATAAGAGAAATGTCTGAGAAAGAGCTTCAGAACAAGCTTGTTGACTTAAAAAATGAACTTTTTAATCTAAGATTTCAACATGCAACTGGACAGCTTGAAAATCCATTAAAAATTAAGTTAGTGAAAAGGGATATAGCTAGAGTGAACACTGTAATCAGTGAAAAGATAAGCAATAGCTAGGAGGATTCAATGGAAAGAAAAAGCAGAAAAGTTAAAATCGGTCGTGTTGTAAGCGACAAGATGGATAAGACTATCGTTGTAATGATAGAAGGATTCAAAGCTCACCCTCTTTACAATAAAAGGGTAAAAGATTCTAATAAGTTCAAAGCTCACGATGAAGAGAACATCGCACAAGTAGGCGACAAAGTTAAAATCATGGAAACTAAACCAATCAGCAAGGACAAGCGATGGAGACTTGTTGAGATAGTTGAAAAAGCTAAGTAATATAGGAGGAGTCTATAATGATTCAACAAGAAACTAGACTTAGAGTCGCTGACAACTCAGG
>PDWI01008490.1_pt1 | contig 14608 bp, 9 predicted proteins | sample 1430891 | NCBI WGS metagenome assembly PDWI01 (sample SAMN01162508, study PRJNA174530) | Oral metagenome, whole genome shotgun sequencing project. | biome: Marine environment; feature: Marine mammal; material: Swab sample of the gingival sulcus; isolation source: swab sample of gingival sulcus... | reverse complement strand
TGGTCGAAAAGAATGCTTCCTGCCATTTTACCGAGATTGGATATGGGCGCCACAAGTTCTCCCCAGGAAACGGTTTTTTGCATGCCCATTCCTGCCAGGAGTTCATTGAGTTTGTCCAGGGCTTTTGTTCCTTCCAGCAGCTGGACTAATTGCTGGGAAAACACGGCATCTTTTACCATTCCATAGAGGATAAACACTTCCTTTGAAAGCACCCCCACAAAAAAGAACAGGGGGATAATCAGGATGAAGAAGATGAGGATGCAGGTAAGCAAAGATGCGGCTTTTTCCGGCATCTTGCTTGCAAGATAGCGAAATACAGGCTTGAATATACTGGATGCAACGATTCCGAAAAGAATGGTGGCAAAAAACGGAGAAAGGATTCTTCCCACCAGCACAATGGAAATAAAAAACAGAACCAGAAAAAAGAAAAACACGGCTCGTTGGATAATTGTCTGTTCCAAGGTATTGCTTTGCGTCCTATGGTGTTGGTGGTTTTTGGGTGTAACTATTTAAGAAAACAAAATAAAAAAATAATGAGCTCTCAGCAGCAACCCCCATCGTCAATCATAATGGCAGCAGTTTTTTGGATGTAAAAAAATACGCCAGAGAAAACTTTAGTAAAGTGAATAATTCTACCATGATAAGAGGGGACAAGTAAAGTAAAAAATCTATTCTGGGGAAGGAAAAATACTGGCAGACAAAAAAATCTCCGGTACATGGTTGTACCAGAGATTTTTTATTTTATACACAGGTGTCAGGGATGCTCATCACGCCTTGCCGTCAAGTCCCAGTAGTTTGAAAATCTGGGGACGGATTTTTTCAAACTCCAAAAATTTGTCATGGAGTGCTGCAAGGTTTTCCTGCTCCGTTGTAAGCGGTTTGCCTTCCTTGCTGGGCATTCTCTCGCCAAGGGCAAGCATGGCCTGCCAGGCGACCTGCTCCGGCGATTGTTTTTCAAGCAGGGCCTTGATGAATATCTGTTGCAGCCAGCTTACGCCAATTCCTGTCCTGGCAGATGGACACAGCATCATATCAATTTTTTTTGCGTACTGGGCCTGTTCCAGTATGGCCAGATTCATCTGCCGCATGGATTTTTGGGCTTTTTTATTCAATGGCTCACAGATGCTGGCCTGCCCCGAATCCATAAGGCAGCACACCGTCTGAAGAACATTGGCCAGTCCTTTTCCTTCAAGCGCAGGCAGATTGACAAGTTCTGCCAGGGTTTTGGGAGATTCAGCCAGGGCATCGGCAATGGGCAGATAGGTATCAGCCTTGCCATTGAAGTTGGCTCCGTTGATGGTCATTTCCAGGGTAAGGTTTTCCCGTAGTACCGTCAGGCAGAATTTTGTTTCCAGCAGCAGCCGGGATTGTTCCCGCGGAGAAATTTTCAACGGCCCACGCATAAACACATCTTTTCTGAATTGCTTATTTATAAAGTAATCTTTCAGGGTTTCTTTTATGCCGGGGTCTTTATATTGATCAAGAATCTGTTTTGCCTCTTCGCCCAGAACGCTTTCTATATACAAATCAAATAAAACTGCCGACCCCACCCAGGACAGCTTGGCTTCCTGAAACTGGCTTATAATATCGGTATGATAAAAAAGGTGCCAGTCCTGATTAAAATACTCATGGGGGACATAACTCTTTTCCTGTTTTTTGATTGCATTGAGCTGTTTTTGAATGGATTGTTGCTGCGCCTCAAAATATCCCTTGCCCGTGGCAAATGCCTGGTCAAATTTTGCCATTGCCTGGTCCACCTGTTCCAGCGTATCGCCCTGTGAACTGTGGCCAAACATATGGTAGAGATGCTGAATGGGAGCTTTTGCTGCCCAGCCTGGCAGGCAATTATAGCTGACATAAAAAATACCGCCGGGTTTTAATTTTTCCTTTACAAATTTGCGGATGGCAGCCTGATTTTCCTGACTGATCCAGGAATACACGCCGTGGCAGACAATAAAATCACAGGAAGGAATATCTTCCTTGTCCAGTTGGCGGAAGTCGGCTTCCAGAAAATGAATATTGTCAAGTCCGGCCTGGCGGGCAAGACCTGAGGCAAAATTGATATGGGAAGGCATATAGTCAATGCCAAAAAATTGTCCTTCAGGGTGGGCTGCGGCAAAGATGTTTGTGGAAACGCCGTTTCCGCAGCCCAGTTCACAATAGACAAATTTTTCAGATTGAGATGGGGGGGGGACGGATTGCAGAAAAGGTCTGTATCCGGCCATTAGAGCCGAAAAACGCAAGTGCAATGGTGAAAGCTCCCGAAAAAAATGATATGTGTAGTCAATGTCTGTAACATATCCGCCGCTCCAGTCAGGTGTGTTGCTCATAATTTTTCCTTTCAGGGTTCATACTGATTCATTTGTGTAATTGGGGTATTACCATAGCATGGAATCAGGGATTTTTCAAAAGTTATCATGCCCCATAAACCAGGAGCATCAGTCCTGGTCTGACAAAGGGGGACGGCCAAATATCCGCGCTCCCAGTATGCTGATTTCATATAGTAAAATAAGGGGCAGAGCCATAGGGCGTATTTCCTGTTTTTTTTCAAAAAGCTGGCCGTAACAAGTCCCATGCGGGCCATGAGGGTCAGGATCAGGGGCAGTTCAAAGACAAAGCCGAATGCCAGCAGCATTTTGGAGGCAAAAGACAGGTACTCTTTCATGGAGGGCATGGCCTGGATGGTGTCTGTGGCAAATCCTAAAAAAAAGGCGAATCCATAGGGAAACACCACAAAGTAGCCAAAGCAGGCGCCAAGGCAGAAGAATATGATGGAAAGGCCGATGGCCGGAAGCAGGTATTTTTTTTCACGGCGGTATAATCCCGGAGCCACAAACATCCAGAACTCATAGAACAGCACAGGAAGCGCAAGGACAATTCCGGCAAGCAGGGAAACCTTCAAATAAACAAAAAAGGCTTCGGGAAGTCCTGTGAAAATCATTTGGCCTTTTTGGGTTTCTTTCATTACGTTGACCAGGGGAGCGGTCAGCAGGGTAAAAATTTTTTCCTTGAAAAAATAGGCAATGACAAAGCCCAGGGCCACGGCAATAAAAGAATGGATCAGCCGATCCCGTAATTCAGTCAAATGTTCGATAACCGGGATTTTTTGTTCGGGTTCCATAATAGTTACTACTATTGCCCGGATGGTTCTGTGGAAGAAGAATCCTGGGCTTTTGTATCAGTATCGGACAAGACAGCAGGGGGAACAGCAGGAGAATCCTCCAGATCTACAGATGCTTTCAGTTCCTGGGCGGCCCGCTTGAATTCTCCCAGGGCTCTGCCTATGGTTCTGGCAAGTTCAGGTAATTTTTTCGGCCCAATGACAATCAGGGCTATGGCCAGAATCAACAAGATTTCCGGCATTCCAAGACCAAACATGAAAAATCTCCCATTTCAGTTGACAAGATACAAAAAATGATCTGGCGGCATGCATTATGGAAAGGGGCCCAGGATTCATCACATGACTTTAAAGGCAGTCATCATGATTGCCAGAATGGTAAATCCCAGGGACATGAATGAAAACATCATCTTGAATTTTGTATTCATGTCTTCAAAGCGTTTGTCCACCTGCTCGAAGCGTTTGTCCACCTGTTCAAATCGCTTATCTATCTGTTCGAAACGCTTATCTACCTGTTCAAACCGCTTATCCACCTGCTCAAACCGTTTTTCCACCTGCTCGAAGCGTTTTTCTGTGAGCTTGAACTGCTCTCTCATCAGTTCTCTCTGGTTTTTGAGTTCTTCTTCTACACGAATCATGCGTTCCCGCAGTTCTATCTCATACACCACAGGTGGTTTTGCAAGGCTTTGATCTGCCAGAATCCTTGGCAGATTTTCATACAAAAATGATTCCATCTGTTGTAAGTCTTCCTGTGCCAGTGCCATGTCTGTTTCCTTTTATTATTCAGTGTCAGATGTCAGATATTCTAAGTAATAAAGTAACATATTGGGATACAAAAGCAATATAAAATTATGCAGCAGTATGGAAAAATATCATTGATTTTTCAAAAGCCATTTTTTGACCGTTCTGATAAACAGGGGAGGATCAATGGGTTTGGTAAGATAATCATTGACTCCCGCATCAAATGCCTGGGATTTGTCTTCGCTTCGGATATTGGCCGTCAATGCAACAATCGTACATTGTTTGCCGCTTTCCATGCTGCGAATGATCTTAGTGGCTTCCAGCCCTCCCATGACCGGCATCTGGGTATCCATCAGGATCAAGTCAAATGGTTCATTTTCAAAGGCGGCCACGGCCTCTTGCCCATTGGGAACCGCCACCACTTCTGCGCCAAAGGAGACCAGAAGCTCCTTGAAGATGATCTGATTGATCTCATTGTCTTCGGCAAGAAGGATTCTTTGATTGGGAGGCGCCTGCAACGCATCAAAGTCATCCTCTTTTTCCCGGGTTTTGTGAATTTCTTTGAGAACCGTATCCTTGGCGATGGGAAGGGGAATGTAAAAGGTAAATGTGGAGCCTTCATTCACAATGCTGTCCAGCCAGATTTCTCCACCCATCAGCTGCACCAGACGGCGGCTGATGGCAAGCCCCAAGCCTGTGCCGCCAAATTTTCGGGTAACAGAAGCATCTGCCTGGGTAAAGGGATGAAACAGTTTTGATATAATTTCAGGAGGGATTCCTATTCCCGTGTCGGACACGCTGAAATATACTTTTTTTCTGCTGGTATCATTTTCCACGGGAACTTCCCGGCATGATAATGTGATCTGTCCCTGTTCTGTAAATTTTATGGCATTACTTAACAAATTATTCAGTATCTGGCGAATTCGCAACGCATCGCCGATATAATGGGAGTGTATTTTGGAATTGCATTCAAAAGCCAGGGCAAGCCCTTTTTTTCTGGCAGATTCCTGATGGATGCTCAAGGTATCTTCTGCCATAGTCTGGAGTTCAAACACATTGCATTCAATATCCATTTTTCCTGCTTCCACTTTGGATATATCAAGAATATCATTGATAATTCCAAGCAGGGACTGGGCCGCCATCTTGATTCTGTTCAAATACAGTTTTCGTTTTTCAGGATCTGTATTTTCCTGTTCTGCCAGGTGGGCCATTCCCATGACTGCGTTCAGGGGCGTACGGATTTCATGGCTCATATTGGCCAAAAACTCATCTTTCATTCTATCGGCATCCTGCCGGGCCTGAAACATTTCCTGAAGGGTAACCACAAGATTGTCCAGGGCATTATGAAGGATGCCCAGCTCATCTGTACGGGTAGAGGGTGCCAGGGACAGATCCAGATTCCCTTCGGATACATTTTTGGCATAGCGAATCAAACGAAGCAGGTTTTTTATGATTTTCGAAGCATATCGGATAACGATACCGGAAATAATGAAAAAAAAGATAAAACTGATGGTAAAAACAATGACCCCTGTATGATATGCCGTTTCAAATATTTCATTTTCCAGCCCGGATGTAATAATTACCCATCGGGTATTGGGCTCCACCTGGGCAAATCCCACATACTGCCTGCCATCCTGAATGTATTTTACGGCCCCTCCATGCTGCCCCACAAGAACGAGTTGTTCGTACAAATCCCGGTAGTCCAGGTTTTTGTTGCCCATGATGTTCATATCTTTATGGGCCATATACACGCCGTCAGGGGAGAGCATGCTTGTGCTGATTTTCCCGGCAAGGGAATTTGCCTGGGGATTATATTGTATAATGCGGGGGAAATCACTGATAATAATCAGGATTCCGTCCAGTTTTCCGTCAATATCTATGGGAGCGCTAAGATAGGATGTGAAATTTTTGCTGACCTTGCCCACGGAAAAATTCCCCAGAAAATACTGCCCCCTTGATGCCAGGCGGGCATATTCTTTTTTGGAATAATCTATTCCCAGATAACTTTCGTTGCTGGATGCAATGCATACGGCATTATTGTCAAGCAGGAGAATATCCCGGAAATAGCGGTATCCTTCTGTCATTGTTTCCAGTCTGCGGGATGTCTTTGTGGTATAGCGGTTCCAGGTCTCTGTATTTTTTATGGAGGTTTTTCTTTGATTGTATGCCAGGAGAAGATTCAGAATGCCCGGATCAATCACAAGCTCCTGGGCCCTGTAATGCAAAGACTTCATAAGCATTGTAATGGTATCCACGGTATGGCTTGTCCTGGCATTGGCAATGTCCAGCATGGCATTGTCAACCGCCCTGTAGGCAGAGGTATAGGTATAGCCCACCAGGAAAATAACCATACAAATTATACCGATGACAAAAGGAGTAATCAGTTGGAAACGTAAACTGGCTTTCCACTTTTTTTTCAGGCTATACAAGGATAATTACTCCTGAAGACTGTGCCAGAATTTTTCAGCTCCTGGATGGAGAGGAACCCCCTTTGGTATGGCTGTCTTTGTGGAATAATTTTTGAATTCAACTAACTCTTTTGAAAGATCGTCCCTATGATTCCATAATGATGTAAGGATTGCATATACCAGATCATCGGGCAAATCCTTTCTTACAATCATGCAGGTGTAATCGCTCAGGGTCTTTATGGGCCTGGTAATTCCTTTGTACACATTGGGACTGATAATATAGCTACCGAATTGAAATTTTTTGGCAAGGTTATTCAATACCTTGTCGTTTATGGGAAGGGCCGTGAATTTGGTATAGTTTTCCATATCAAGCAATAAGGGCACGTGGGTGCCTGCTGTATAGGCAAAGCAGTCAAGATCGCCGGACACAAATTCGTCTGCGGTTTCCGAGTAATTATTGAAAAAGATCCGCCAGCCCTGGCCCCGCAGCAGCGCATAGTTCATGTTATACCCGTATTTGAAAAGAATCCTGACGAAAAATTCCGAGGCAGTTCCTCTTTTGAGCAGGGCCAGCCGGACAGGCGCACGAAGTTTGAGCAAATCTTCCAGATTGGAAATATGATATTTTGTTAAAAATTCGGTCCGAATCAGAAAATATAATACCTGTGGATAGACATTGCCAATGATACTTATGGAATCTGTTTTGATATCCGCATACTCTGGCGCACCTGAAACCGCTCCCCCCAGAAAGGAGGTCAGGGAAAATCCCATATCTCCCATTTTGTTGTTGAGCTTTTTTATATTGGAAATCCCGCCGCCTTTGAGGTAGGTTGAAGGAAGGACTTCCCTGGACAGGATTTGGGATATCGGAGCAGACAGGGAAAACCATTGCCCGCCTTCCGGGCCGGCCAGAATCTGCAAATGAAGGGGCCAATTGGTTTTTTTCTCGTTGCCCAGTACCTCTGATGATACACAGATGAGTAAGCAACTCACGGCAAGAGTCATGGTGTAAAGGATTTTTTTCATTGTTGCCTCCCGTGGTCGTTATGAATTTGATTCCAGAATTTTTCGGCTCCTGGATGGAGTTTGATTCCCTTTTGTAACGACAGGTTAGGACAAAGGAATCGGAAGTCTTGCACATCCTCACTAATATATTTTTTATTTTCCCAAAGGGCCTTGTTGATTTCATATACAAGACTTTCGGGAAAATCCTTTCGTACAACCAGGCAGGCATAATCTCCCAGGGTTGTTACGGGCTTGGTCACACTTTTGTAAATTCCTGGCTGCAAGGTACAAATATTAATATGTAATTTGTCATGTAATGGTTTCAGAACCTGTTTGGAAATGGGCAAAAGCTTGATGTCTATAAATTGTTCCATACTCAGAATCAGGGGTACCTCACGTCCTGCCGTATAGGCAAAACAGTCCAGCTGCTGGTTTGCAAAATTATCAGCAATTTCAGAGTAATTATGAAAGTTGATCTGCCATCCCTGGTGTTTCAGCCCTTCAAAGGTGGTGTTGTAGCCATATTTCAACAGGAGCTTGAGAAGATAATGGGAACCGGTTCCTTTTTTTAATGTAGCAAAACGAATGGGGCCTCGTTTTTTCAACAGATCTCCCAGATTGTTAATGCCCTGTTTTTCCGCAAATTCCTTGCGAATTAAAACATACAGCACCTGGGGGTAGAGAATGGTCAGCAATGTGGTGTTGTTTCCGAAAGGATCAATACCCAGATCCTCTTGTAATTCTGAGGATTGCAGGAAACAGGAAATGGAAAATCCCAGGTCTCCCATATTCTTGTTGATTCGGTTAATATTGCCAATGGCCCCTCCCAGACGACAGGAAGAGGGAAGTACGGATCTTGTCAGGACTTCTGCAATGGAATTTCCAAGGGAATCCCATTGGCCGCCTGAAGCGCCTGTTAATATTTTCAGGCTTCCGGGCCAGTCCTTATGAACCGTTTTTGGAGGGCTTCCACCGTATGCACAGGAAAACCAAAAAAATATGCCCAGGATCAATACGATTGGAATAAATGCTGCCGGGATAAAGAATATCGCAGAACCCTTTAATCGTTTCATGTAAGCCCCCCCTACAGGTCTTGGTCATTGATTTTGGAAAAGAGTATTTCAAAAAAAGAACGTACGGCAATAATATATATAATGTGGCTTTTTATCAAATCCATTTTTTTAAGTCAACCAGACGAGCCTTCCCCTGATCCACCATCAGAATACCACCTGCGGCGTTGGCTGCGGCTCCAGTCTCCCTGGGTTGTATGTCTAATACGCCTCACTCGACGGAACCTTGACGCCTTGCATCTGTCATCCTGCTGGTGGCCAGGAAATTATTGAGAGGAAATAAAAATCAAAGGGAATTTTCTTGCCAATCAATATTCCCTTTTGCTATATGAAGAAAGGCCGTGTTGGAATTGCATATAATTCCAATAGTTGGCTTTCAGATATATATTTGCAGATATCTGTGAACGAAGTTTGCTGTTTTTGGAACAGGAGGCTCCTGTTCTCTTGTTTCCTCCCGGATAAAAGGGTTCTGCCTTCTGTATGTTTTGAAATTGGGTACATTTGAAGCTGGAAAATATTGTTAGATAAAAGAGGGCGTATTATATGACATTGCAAAGTGATCCTGACACCTATGTACAGAACGTACAGAATCTGATAGCCCTTTTTGCACTCCTCTGTGCCGTGAGTATCATTGCCGGGTTCTTTTTGCTGTATCAAAAGGAAAAAGAAAGGGAGGAAAATTATTTTTACAGGCAGCAGGCCCAGCTTTCGCTCAATTGCAAGGCAAGCAGGCGAATGCACCACAAGCTGTTATCCCATTTTTTTTACCGTTCCCTGAATACCCCTGGGGTACTCGAAATTCTCAGCAACGTAAGAAACAGTTCTCCAAAGGAAATCGAAAAATTGCAAAAACGCCTGTATGACAGGGTTTTTCCCATATATAAGGAAATGCAGAACTCAGGGCTGTTTTATCTCCAGTTTTATGACGCAGAAGGGGATGTTTTTCTCCGCTTCCACAGGGAAAGACACTATGGAGATTGTCTGTCCATAGAAAATCCACTAATCCAGAAAAGTATTACAAGCAGGGATGTTGCCGATGGGTTTGAAAAAGGGTTTGCCCACGGCATAACCCATTATTTTGCCTTTCCTCTTTTCTGGAAGGGCCAATACCTGGGTGGTGTGTGCATGTGTATGCCTTCTTCCGCCATCGTTGAATCGTTGACCGAGCTTGATCCCAATCGCAACTATGCCTTCCTTTTGGAAAGAGACAGCGGACAAAGCCCCGCGGTTCAGGAAATCAGCCGGGCGGATTCCTATCCTCTGCTGGCGCTGGGTTCTGTGGAACCTCCAGGCAAGGCAAAGGTGTTCCAGACCTTGGCATTGGAAAACAAAAGTATCTGGAAGTCCCTTATCGCAGAAAAGTCTGTTGCCGTGAACGGTGTTGTGGATGGAAAAACCTTTACATTATGCCTTTTGCCCATTGTGGATACCGACGGTTTTTTCATCGGCTATCTTGCCTCTTATGCCAAAAATGTTTTGCTGGACAGCGACATGGGAAGGTCCTTTTTCATCATTGCTACAGGATTTGTGGTACTGATCTTTCTTTTATTTTTGTACTTAAGATTTCGATGGGTTGTAACTTCCATACTCCATGAGAACCAGCAGCTGGAAATGGTTTGTGAGTCTTTCCCTGAAGGACTTTTGTTTCTGGATGCAGATGGTCGCATTATAAAAGCAAATCCTACGGCCATTTCCCTTCTGGGGTATCAGGAAAAAGAATTGATGGGCAAGTTGCCCCATGACCTTTTTCATCATCATACCCATAACCATGTCGAACAAAAAAACTGCCCTGCGTTCCAGGCCATCCAGGCGGCCAGGCAATACAGGGCAGAGGAGCTTTTCAGGAGAAAAGACGGAACCTTCATTCCTGTTGATCTGTTTTGCCGGCCCATAAAGACGGGTGGAGAACTTTTCGGGACCCTTTTTGAGTTCCATGACCTTACTGTGAGGAAGGATACCGAAGAACAGCTCCGGGAAAACGAAAAACTCCAGCGTATCCTTATGGAAAGTATGCCCGTGGGGTTGGTGATTATTGATGAAACAACCAGGGTCATCGAATACGTCAATCCCGAAGCCATGAACATTTTTGGTCTGCCGGAAAAAAATGTTGTCGGCAATATCTGCCACAAATTTATCTGCCCGGCAGAAGTTGATTCCTGCCCCATTTCTGATCTTGGCCAGTCCGTTGATAATTCAGAGCGTCTTGCCCTGAGAAGGGGCAAGCCCCCCTTGCCCATAAGAAAAACCGTACGCCAGATTAAAATCATGGGCAAAACCAAAATGCTTGAATGTTTTATTGGGGTGCCTGCCCCTGGCCGGGAAAAGGAAGGAAACCATCAGGCAAGTGAGCAGAAAAAGGATTTTTTGACCAAGATGACTTACCAAATCCTTACTCCTGTGAACGCCATCCTGGGCATGACACGTCTTTTGCAGGATACGGAACTTTCTGACCGTCAGCATAGTTATCTGGCAAAAACCCATCGGGCGGCAAAATCCTTGCTGGGAATCATCAATGAGCTGCTTGAGTCTTCGGCTTCCAGGGAAGCGTACCCAATGGAGGAACTGGAAACAGCGGAATTTGATCTCCTTGATATGCTTGATAACGTATTGTATGTGATAGGAATTCGTCTGTCTGGCAAAAAAATTGAATTGACCGCGGGCATTGACAGAAATGTGCCCAATCAGTTGAAAGGAGATCAGCAAAAGCTGGAAAAGGCCCTCATTGAGCTTGCAGGGAATGCCGAAAAATTTACGGAACAGGGAAGCATTCATATCTGGGTAGAGCTTGATTCTGACCAGGGACATGACCAGGGACAAGATCAGGCTCATCCGGTCAGACTCAAATTTTCCGTTCAGGATACCGGAACCGGTATTGACCCGGAAAAACAAAAGGCTCTTGCCCGATCCTGGGCCGCTGATTCCGGCCTGAACATTGTCAGGAGGCTGGTAACACTCATGGGCGGAACCCTTGGGATGGAAAGTTGTAGTAACCAGGGAAGTTCTTTTTCTTTTACCCTGCCCTTTGACGGTGCTGAACTCAAAAGACTGGCTGTGGATTTAACAGGGTACAGGGTATTAATTGTGGAACCAAAGGAAAATAGTGCAAAATTACTCAGGGAGCGCATTGCTTATCTCCAGGGAAGTCCTGAAGTTGTGCAGACCGGTTCCCAGGCCCTGGAAAAATTATCAGAGGGTGGGGTGCAGATCCTGATTACTTCAAAAGACCTGCCGGATATGTCATATCGGATGCTTCAGGAAGGCTATCGGAAGCCAACCATTGTGATGACTGATATGGGAGAAAAAGCAGGCCCCCTGAATATCGGGAATGGGGAAATCATTGTATCCCGTCCATTGGCCTTCTCGTCTATGGTATATGGATTGCGCCTGCTTCTGACCGGCAGTACTGCGGCGTATCAATACCAGATCAGGGAAAATTTTGCTCCGGTAAGGGTGCTGGTCGCAGAGGATAATCCCATCAACCAGCGGGTGGCCCAGGAATTGTTGCAGGAAATTGGCTTATCTGTTATAGTTGTAAGTAATGGCAACGAGTGTATTGAATATTTGGAAGGTCTTGAAAATGAGGAAGTTGCCCTGATTTTCATGGACATTCAGATGCCGGAATTAAATGGGTTTGAAACCGCAAGAAAAATTCGTTCTATTCCGAACATGGAAGATATTCCAATTGTTGCAATGACGGCTTATGCCACAAATGAAGATCGGGCAGAAATTTTTACTGCTGGAATGAACGATCATCTTGCAAAGCCCATTGAGGTAAAAGAAATGATACAGGTACTGAAAAAATGGCTGCCTCTCTCAAAGGAAAGGCAGAACCCGGAGGACAGGCAAAAACAAGAGCCGCCTTCCTCTCTTTTGTCTCTTTCTTCAGAATCAGACGAACAGATCATAAATAAAAAAGAGGCCTTGCCAAGATTTGCCAACCGGGAAGACCTGTTTTGTCAGGTGCTGCAAAAAGTCGCTGTTGACTATGGCGGGGTTGCAGAGCAGCTTCAGGCCATGCTGGATGCAGATCAAATGGAAGAAGGGCGTTTCCTTTCCCATACCTTACGGGGTGTCATGGGAAACATCGGCGCAAATCAAATTTTTGAAATTTCGTCCCGCTTGGAAGATTGTTTTTCCAATGGTCAGAAAGAAGAGGCTGCGGATGTTATTAAAATCCTTTCAAGTCAGATTCAGAAATTGGTCAGCCATATCCAGAAAATTGCCTCTTGTGAAGAATCTTCCGCACCACAAGTTGGGGCCCGTCCCTCCCAGGCCCAGGAAACCCATATTAAGGAATTGGCCCAGCTTCTGGCCAAACACCGCCCTGCTGACTGTCCCAGGATGCTTGAAATTGTGAAAACGATAAAAACCACAGAAGACAATGGCCTTGACATCGATCAATTGATTGGTTTCATTGAACAATACGAGTTCGACAAGGCCATGAATCTACTGTCTTCTGTCATATCCCAATCCGAATCGGTGTAGGGAGTGAAAAGAATGCCCATGAATGATCTTTCCGGCTGTTCGATTCTCGCAGTTGATGACACCAAATTGAATCTTGATCTTCTGTTTGGACTGTTGGGGAATCAGTATAATCTTTCTGTTGCCCTTAATGGCGAAAGCGCATTGAATTATCTGAAGGAAAACCCGGCAGATTTGATTTTGCTTGACATCATGATGCCGGGAATGGACGGTATTACCGTACTTCGTATGCTGAAGGAAAACGATGCCACCAGGGATATCCCGGTTCTTGTTCTTACGGCCATCAGCGATTCCGACCAAAAATCCCTTTGCTTCAGCCTTGGTGCGGTGGATTATATCCAGAAACCTTTTGATGTGGATGAACTCCAGGCCAGGGTTCGCACCCATTTATCCCTTGCCGTTACCAAGCACCAGCTGGAACAGCATAATCGAAATCTGCAAATCCAGGTAGAAGAGCGCACCAAGGAAATCCTTGCCACCCAGCAGGCAACCATTGAAAGCATGGCTGCCCTTGCAGAATATCGGGATCCGGAAACGGGCATGCATATTAATCGGGTAAAAGGATATGTCAAGATTCTTGCCACGGAATTGGCAAAACACAAGGCATACAAATCCCAGCTTTCCACCGCCATGATTAATTTAATCGTACAATCCGCTCCCTTGCATGATATTGGCAAGGTCGCCATTGCCGATAATATCCTGCTCAAGCCCGGCAAGCTCACAGACGAAGAGTTTGAAGAAATGAAACGCCATGCAGAATACGGAGCCCAGGCCATTGCTTCTGTTCAGAGAAAACTCGGCCCGCTGCCGTTTCTTGATGTGGCCAAGGACATTGCCAATTTTCATCATGAAAAATGGAACGGCACGGGCTATCCTGAGGGATTGAAGGGACTGGAAATTCCTTTGAGTGCCCGGATCATGTCCATTAGTGATGTCTATGATGCCTTGATCTGCCGCAGGGTCTATAAACCGCCCTTTGCCCATTCAAAAGCCATAAAGATTATTGAAGAAGAACGGGACAAGAGCTTTGACCCTGACATTGTTGATGTTTTTACCCAGGTTAGCGGGAAATTTCGTGACCTTGCCCTTGAATTATCCGATTCTGAAGAACAGCGGGAGCAGCTCAATAAATAGGAGAGTATTGCCGGGTTTCCTTATCCTTATCATTTCCCTGTTTCTACAGATTACAACCTCTCGTTTTTTTGCCGATTGATAATGATTCATTGGGAATATATATGAACCTGGTGTTTTTGCGGAACCATGTCAATTTGTTCATTGGCGGAATGATTGTCTGGGTGTTTGTGTGCATGGCAATCTTTGCACCGCTGCTTGCGCCTTATGATCCCGTGGATGATGCCAATTTGCTGGCGGCAGAAGAACCGCCGGGGAAGACTTTTTATTTTGGCACCGATTCCCAGGGCAGGGACATTCTTTCCCGTGTGATTTACGGCTCCCGTATTTCTTTGGGAATTGGACTTGTTACCCAGGGGATCAATACCATCATTGGAGTGATTCTGGGAGTTACTGCGGGGTATTTTGGTCGATGGTGGGACGATCTTGTCATGGGATTTACCGCCATTATGCTGTCCATTCCCTCCCTGGTATTTGCCCTGGCAGTTATGGCGGTTCTTGGGCCGGGGCTTGTCAATGTGTTCATTGCCCTGGGGCTGACCAATTGGGGCTATACCTGCCGGATTACCCGTTCCCAGGTCGTGCAGGCAAAATCAGCGAACTATGTTACAGCGGCAAAGGCTCTGGGGTACAGCAGGCTGCGTATTATGTCT
>PDWI01006508.1_pt1 | contig 14608 bp, 12 predicted proteins | sample 1430891 | NCBI WGS metagenome assembly PDWI01 (sample SAMN01162508, study PRJNA174530) | Oral metagenome, whole genome shotgun sequencing project. | biome: Marine environment; feature: Marine mammal; material: Swab sample of the gingival sulcus; isolation source: swab sample of gingival sulcus... | reverse complement strand
CGGATTGGCGGCAAATGAGGCGGCTTGGAAAGAACTACAAGCAGGGAAAAGTGCTTTGGACGCTGTGGAAAAAGGAGTAATGACGGCAGAGGCAGACCCAAAAGTGATGAGTGTCGGTTATGGAGGTTATCCTGACCGAGAGGGAAAAGTAACCTTGGATGCTTGTATTATGAATGAGCATAGTCGTTGTGGTTCTGTGGCATTTTTACAGGATATTATGCATCCTATTTCAGTGGCTCGTAAGGTAATGGAGGAAACGCCACATATAATGTTGGTAGGGCAGGGAGCAAAGCAATTTGCATTAGAACAAGGCTTTAAAGAACAGAATTTATTGACACCAGCATCTGAAAAAGCCTATAAAGAATGGTTGAAAAAATCAGAATACAAACCTGTTATTAATATCGAAAACCACGATACGATTAGTATGTTGGCTATTGATGATAACGGTAACCTCTCAGGAGCGTGTACAACGAGTGGTGCGGCTTGGAAATTGCACGGACGAGTAGGAGATTCGCCGATTATAGGAGCAGGATTGTTTTTAGATAATGAAGTCGGAGCCGCTGCAGCAACAGGATTAGGAGAGGCTGTAATGAGAACCTCTGGAAGTGCAATGGTGGTAGAATTGATGAGACAAGGGAAATCTCCTTACGAGGCTTGTAAAGAAATCACAGAACGAATCTATAAATTACATAAAAATCAGCCAGAATTTGACTATTTGCAAGTTGGATTTATCGCATTAAGTGCTGATGGAGAATATGGTGCTTACTGTTTGCGTTCAGGATTTAACTATGCAGTTTACGATAAAAAAGATGGAAATAGATTGATAGATTCGGACTATAGTTTGGACTGGAAATAGGAAAGAGAAATATTGTCTAAAAATGACAATGAAATCTTCTTATTATACCAGGATGGATATACTATTTTTTAAAACCAAAATATTCTCATAATTTTGTGCTTTGTAAGAAAGCAATAGTTTTATGAGTAAAAAAGAAGAATTTTATCAAAAATTAAGAAAAACATTGAAGGAGACAACACAGTTTCCTGCAAAATATTTATATAAATTTATCGTTCCATCTGAAGGTTCTGGGATTCAAGAGATAGAGGCTCTGTTTGTAGATAATAACCCTGTAATCAGTAAAAAAGAATCAAAGAAAGGAACTTATACAAGTGTGTCAGTTTCTGTGTTGATGGAGTCTCCAGAAGCAGTTATCTCTAAATACCAACAAGCGGAAACTATCAAGGGAATCATATCTTTATGATAATTTTAACAGATTTCTTTAAAATAAGTAGTATCTTTCGCCATTATTTTCAACCAGTAATAATAATGAGAAATTTTGTTGCGTTATTGATGTTGTTCTCATTCGTTTCTTGTAGTTATTTTACGACTTCAAAAAACGAAAAAGGTGTCGTAGTTGTAAGAGTAATGGATCATTGTCTGTACAAAAAAGACATTAAGGAGGCATTGCCATTTAATATGTCAAAGACAGATAGTATTTTATTTGTTGAAAATTACATTGATACTTGGGTAAAACGTACTTTGTTGATGGAAAAAGCAAAGATAAATGCTACGATTAATCCAAAGGAGTTGGAACAGTTGGTTCAAAAATATAGAGAGGATTTATTGATTAATTCTTATCAAAAGTCGGTAGTTATGGAGTATCTAGATACAGTAATTACTGATAAAAATATTTCGAATTATTATCAAGAAAATAAAGATAAGTTTAAGCTAAATGAAGATTTGGTGAGACTTAAGTATGTTAAATTTCCTAAAAATGTTGTTAATAAGAAAGAGTTAATAACACTTTTTAAGTCGAAAAAAGAAGTAGATTTAGATACTTTAATAAGTAAAGAATATGCTTTTAAAGAGTATCATTTGAGAGATTCTTCTTGGATAACTTATACTGATGTGATGAATAAAATACCAATTTTATTGTCCTATTCTAAGCGAGAGTTGTTGAAAAAGAATGCTTATGTGAAGAAAGAAGATTCGCTAGATGTATATTTGGTAAGGGTTAAAAATATTAGGTTGAAATCACAAATAGCACCTAAAGGTTTTGTTAAAGAAACTATAAAAGAATTAATATTGCACGAGCGTCAAAAAAAGTTGTTGAATGATATTGAAATCAAAATACAGGAAGACGCAAAGGCTCAAAAACAAGTAGAAATAAAATAAATAATTAGATAAATGAAAAAAAGTTTAATGTTCCTTTTGCTAATGGTAGCAATAATAGGACAAGCACAGGATAAAGAAAAGGTTGATGGGGTTGCTGTAGTAGTCGGGAAGAATATTGTGTTAGATTCCGATATTGATAAATATAAAATGGAATTGGAGCAACGTTCTGAAGGTAAAATCAAAGTGTCAGATTGTGAAATTTTGGAAGATATTCTACGTCAGAAGCTAATTTTACACCAAGCAGGAATTGATAGCGTAAAGGTAAATGAAGCAAGAATAAGCTCAGGAGTAGAGCAAAATATTAGCTATATGGTAAGACAATTTGGATCAATTGAGAAGGTTGTTGCAATGTATGGGTTTAATGATGAAAGAGAGTTTCGAAAAGAAATGGAATCTGTTGAAAGAGAACGGGAGCTAGTGAAAGAAGAGAATAAAAAAATAACAGAAAAAGTAACGGTAACCCCTGATGAAGTCCGTACGTATTTTAACAGTTTAAAGGAGGAGGGGAAATTACCTGAATTTGGTTCAGAAGTTGAGTTAGCACAAATCGTGTTAAAAGTAAAGCCATCAGAGGAGGAAGTTGAAAAGACGATTAAAGAGTTGAAAGATTTGAAAAAAGCAATAGAAGAAGGTTCAAGTTTTTCATTAAAAGCAGTGTTGAACTCAGATGATCCTGGAGTGTCTCAAAATGGAGGCAAATATAAATTGACGCGTCAGTCAGGATTTGTGAAAGAATTTATTGATGCTGCATTTAGTATTGGTGAAGGGGAGATTTCAGAACCTTTTGAGTCTCCATTTGGTTATCATATCTTGACGGTTGAAAAAATACGAGGACAAGAAAGAGAAGTTCGTCATATTTTAAAACAGCCAAAAGTTAGTGATGAGGAACTGAAAAAAGTATTGAAAAAGTTACAGGAGATTAGAAAAGAGGTGGTAGACGGCAAAATAACTTTTGATCAGGCAGTTAGGAAATATTCTCAAGATGAGTTAACTCGTAATAATAAAGGGATGATTATTAATCCTATGACAAATGATACGAAGTTTGAATTTGCTAGATTAGATCCAGATTTATATGGTCGTGTTAATGAGTTGAAAGTTGGTGAAATATCAGAGCCTTTCTTTGAGAATGATCGAAAAGATGGGAAGATGTTTAGAGTTTTGTTGTTAAAAACAAAAACAGATACTCATAAAGCTGATTTCTCTCGTGATTATGAAAAAATTCAAGGTTTAACCTTACAAAAGAAAAGAGGAGAGGTGTTAGATAAGTGGATTAAGGAAAAAATTATGGATACTTACATTAGAATGAATGGTGAGTATAGCAAATGTAAGTTTAAATACAATTGGAAAAAGGAATAGCATTATTTAGTTGAGACACTGAAACATTTGTTACATAGTGTCTTCGGATACTCTTTATATTTGCTCACGGTAATTAAAAATATAAATTTATGAGTTTTTTCGGATTATTTGGTAAAAAAGCCCCTATTGAAGAATATTTAAAAGAAGGTGCAGTAGTTATTGACGTTCGTGGTGTTGATGAATATAAAGGAGGACACGTAAAAGGGTCAAAGAATATTCCTTTACATACGCTTCCAATGAGATACGAGGAGGTAGTAAACCTTAATAAAAAGATTATCTGCGTATGCTTGAGCGGAGGAAGAAGCGGACAAGCGACTTCTTTCTTAAAGTCTAAAGGCGTTGACGTTATTAACGGAGGTCCTTGGCAAAATGTGGATGTTTTTGTAGATTAAATCATCCACTGATTTTAGAAAATTGTTTAGGAGTAATTCCGTATTTTCGTTTAAAAGCAGCAATAAAATGGCTTGAAGTGCTATATCCTAATCGAGAGGCTATTTCATTGACATTTAATTGCTGTTCTTGTAATAACTTTTTAGCTAATTCCATTTTATAATTTAGCAAAAAAGTAAATACAGGATATCCATACACATCTTTAAAACCCGTTTTTAGTTTTTTGATATTCAAGCCTACTTCTTTGGCTAATTCCGAAAGTGAGGGCGGTGTATTCATTTGGTCAATGATGATTTCCTTCGCCTGTTTTATTTTAGTTATTACTTCTTCGTTGGCGATAAAAGGACAAGTTTCATTTTCTGTATGTTCTGTATTGAAATAATAACTTAAAAGTTCATATACTTTTCCTTGTATATATACTGACTTTAAGGAAGATGACATATTTTCTAAGGAGGTAATCTGATTTAAAATCAATTTGATATTATTGCCAACTTTTTTCGGTTCGATGATAGGTTTTCCTATGTTGAAATTGAACAAAATATGACTGTTGTCAGAAAATAATGCGTGGAAAAAATCAATAGAAATAAGTACAACCACTACTTCATTTTGAGGAGGTAAATTGAATAATAAATTCATTTCCATATCCTTAAAATAAATAGAATAAGATGTTTCTTCGTCTATGGAAACGACGCAGTGTTCTAAATTAAAAGCAACGGTACTTTTTCCTTGTTTTGAAAAGAAAAATTGAATGTAATTATCTTTAAATGAGTATATAAGGTGTTTTTCTTTATCTTCTGAATTGACGAGTCTAAGTACTTTGAATTTTTCTTCATCATTAAAAATAAATGAAGTACTTTTGTCGATATTTTGATATTTTTTTAAAAAGGATTTCATACAATACTTTTTTTGATAAATTTATTTGAAACAAAATTACAATAAAAAATAATAAATTTTATTTAGAATTTAAGTTATTTTAAAATATTTTTTAAGTGTGTGATTTTTAGTGTTTTATATGTATTTTTGAGTAAGCGTTTATTTAGACCTATTCTAAAATAACATCAAATAACTTTTCACGACAATATTAGTCCTTTTGACGATGTTTTTTGCAGTATAAACTTTGTACTTTTGTCGATACTTATAAGAAAGCAATTTTTATATGGACTCAGAACAAGCAGGTGGACACCTTTATAACGTAGGTGTCAGTTATGAAAAAGCAAATACGGAAATAAGAGGTAGTTTTAGTATTTCGAAAGAAAATCAACTACGACTATTACAGGAAGCAAAGGAAAAAGGTATCGATGGTATTTTTGTTCTTTCTACTTGTAATCGTACTGAAATTATGGGGTTTGCAAATCATCCTTATGAGTTGATTAGTCTTTTAATTAAATATTCTAACGGAACGATTGAGGATTTTTCGAGAGTGTCGAGCATTTATAAGAAAAGTGAGGCTGTTGAGCATTTGTTTAGAACGGCAACAGGATTGGATAGTCAGATTTTAGGAGATTATGAAATCGTTGGGCAACTCAAATTAGCCTTTCAACAAGCAAAAGATGCTGGTACAACTAATGCCTATTTAGAAAGACTTTTTAACATTGCTCTTCAAGCGAGTAAAGAAGTTAAAAATAATACAGATTTGAGTTCAGGGACGACTTCAGTTGCTTATGCTGCGATACAATATATCACGGAGAATGTGCCTAATTACAACAACCAGAAAATTCTTGTTTATGGTTTAGGTAAAATAGGTAAAAACACGTGTAAAAATTTGTTTAATTACACCAATAATAAGAATATTTGTTTAATCAACCGAACACACGAAAAGGCTCAATTATTCAAAAAGGAATTTCCGACAATGGCAATTGCTGAAATTTCAGCGTTAAAAGAAGAAATTGCGAAGTCTGATATTTTGATTGTTTCTACTGGTGCAGAAGTTCCGACGATTACGAATGAGCATATTTCAGAAGGTAAAAAGTTGATGATATTGGATTTATCCATTCCTGAGAATGTAGATTCAACACTGAAAAACAATGAAAATATTACTTTGATAAATGTTGATGATTTATCAAAAATAACAGATAAAACAATTGAGAATAGAAGAAGTCAAATTCCTGTTGTTGAGAGGATTATAGAAAAATATAGAGCAGAATTTTCAGAATGGTTGTCGCACAGAAAGTTAGTTCCTGCGATTAACACCTTAAAAAAATCATTAGTGAAAATTCAATACGATGAAATTGACTTTTTATCACGAAAAATAGAGAACTTTAATCTTGACCAAGCCGATATTTTGGCAGGTCGCATTGTACAGAAAATTACGACACAATTCGTAAAACATCTAAAAGACAAAAACACTTCCATTGACGAGAGTGTACACCTTATTGAACAAGTTTTTACTTCCAAAGAAATCGCCTATGAAAACAATTAGAATCGGAACACGAGATAGTGAATTAGCCTTATGGCAAGCGAATAAAGTTCGCAAAATGTTAGAGGAATTGGGTTATCAAACGCAAATTATTCCGATAAAATCAACAGGCGATATCGTGTTGGATAAACCTCTTTATGAATTTGGAATTACGGGCGTTTTTACACGAAATTTAGATGTTGCAATGCTCAATGGAGACATCGATATTGCGGTGCATTCGATGAAAGATGTTCCAACGGTTTTACCACAAGGAATTGTACAAGTTGGCGTACTCAAACGAGCGAAACACGAAGATATTTTGGTGCTAAAAGACACCGAAGAATTTTTGGGAGAAAAGCACGCTGTTATTGCAACGGGAAGTTTGCGAAGAAAGGCTCAATGGCTGAATCGTTATCCAACACATAAAGTGGAAGATTTAAGAGGAAATGTACAAACTCGTTTACAAAAATTAAATGATAGTGAATGGGGCGGAGCGATTTTTGCGGCTGCTGGCTTGGAGCGTATTGGATTGCGACCAGAGGGAGCCATAAATCTGTCGTGGATGATTCCAGCACCAGCACAAGGAGCGATTATGGTTACGGCACTGGAAAATGATGATTTTGTGAAAGAGGCGTGTGAAAAAATCAACGATGCTGATACCGAATTATGTACTAAAATAGAACGAGATTTTTTACATTTGTTAGAGGGCGGATGTACTGCTCCTATTGGTGCGTTAGCTTATATTAACCACAAGGATAAAGAGGTTGTTTTTACAGGAATTTTACTCAGTCGAAATGGTCAAAAAAAGATTGAAGTTTACCAAAAAGCACACCTCGGAAGACACGATTCTATGGCGCAAGATTGTGCGAATTACATCATCGAGCGAGGAGGAAAAATGATAATGGCAGAAGATGAAGATTTGCAAAAAGAATTTTCCGTTTTTTCAACAAAGACACTTTCCAAAGGACAAAAAAAGTTATTTCCGACGAATGTAAGCGTAGATGATAGCGATTTTATTAAAATTCGATTTAATCGAATTGCATCAAAAGTAGTTTCGCAAGAAATTGATAATGTAGTCATTACAAGCCAAAATGCCGTAGAGGGACTATTGCAGAATTTCACAAAAGAGGAGTTGAATTTCAAAAATATTTATTGCGTAGGACGACGAACAAAAAGATTGATTGAGCAAAAAATTGGAAAAGTAACGCATTCAGCAAAAAATGCAAAGTTTTTAGCAACCTACTTAGCTCACGAATTGGAGGGTAAAGAAGTTACTTATTTTTGTAGTAACTTGCGTCTGGACACCATCCCAACGATATTACAGTCGAATGGGATTATTGTGAATGAAATAGAGGTTTACAAAACGATGTATAGTCCTAAAAAAGTGGACGAACATATAAAAGGTGTATTGTTTTATAGTCCGTCAACGGTGGAAAGTTTTATGCAAGAAAACAAAGCCGATAAAATCGCTTTTTGTATTGGAGAGAGTACGGCAAAAGAGGCTCAAAAACATTTTGAAAAAGTAGAAATTGCCAAAATTCCAACGGTGGAAAGTGTGATTGAAATGGTTGGGGCGTATTTTGTGAAATAAAAGTTTATTTGTTGAGTTGTTGATGTGTGTAGTTGCTAAACAACGATAAATATAAAAATAAAAAATAATGAATAGAACCAGAAGACTTAGAAAAACCGAAAATATTCGTCGTTTAGTACGAGAAAATAAGTTATCCGTTGACGATTTGATTTATCCGCTTTTTGTAGAAGAAGGCGAAAATATCGAAAAGGAAATCGTGTCAATGCCGGGGATAAAACGCTGGTCATTAGATAGAATTTCAAAGGAATTAGATGAAGTTGTCGCTTTGGATATTCCAGCAGTTATTCTTTTTGGTATTCCGAAGAAAAAGGACGAGGTTGGCTCGGAAACTTGGAATGATGACGGAATTATGCAACAAGCTGTTCGTTTTATTAAAAAGAATTATCCGAGTCTATATGTCATTACCGATGTTTGTTTTTGTGAATATACTTCGCACGGACATTGTGGTGTATTACACGATTACGATGTGGATAATGATGCTACGCTTGTGAATATTGCCAAGCAAGTGATTTCACACGCCAAGGCAGGTGTTGATATGGTGGCTCCGTCAGGAATGATGGACGGAATGATTACTACGATTCGACAAGCGTTGGACAATACAGGTTTTCATAATATTCCGATTATGTCATACGCTGTAAAATACGCATCGGCATTTTATGGACCTTTCCGTGATGCCGCGGATTCTGCTCCAAGTTTTGGAGATAGACGCACTTATCAAATGGATCCTTCTAATCGTGATGAGGCGTTGCGAGAGGCGACTTTTGATGATGAAGAGGGAGCAGATATTTTAATGGTAAAACCAGCACTTTCGTATTTAGACATCATTCGTGATGTGAAAAATAATTTTGACCGACCAGTAGCGTGTTACAATGTAAGTGGCGAGTACGCAATGGTTAAAGCCGCTGCCGAAAAAGGTTGGATTGACGGCGAACGAGTGATGATGGAAAGCCTTTTATCAATGAAAAGAGCAGGTGCGGATATTATTATCACTTATTTTGCTAAGGAAGTAGCGAGGGTTTTGCAAAAAGGAAAATAGTGTTCAGTAGGCAGTGGCAGTAAGCAGTAAAGTAGAAGTTAGGAATTCAGAGTTAAGAGTTCGGAATTAATGAGGTGAAAGTTAGAAAGATAAAAGTTTATAAGGTGTTCTAATTTACTTTAAACTTTTAACCTTAAACTTTCAAAATAGTGTTCAGTAAGCAGTAAAATAGAATGTTTTTAAAGCTTCTCGTTTTTGACCGTTCAAAAACTAAAAAAACAACAGAAACAAGTAGGAGCAATAGAAACTATTAAGAGATAAAAGATTAAAAAAGCCAATAGCCAAAGGCTAAAAGCTAACAGCATAAAGCAATAAATTATGAAAATAGAAAAATCAATAGAATTATACACACGAGGGAAAAAGCACTTGGTAGGAGCGGTAAATTCACCTGTTCGTGCTTTTAAATCCGTAGGAGGAATTCCTCTTTTTATAGAGAAAGCTAAAGGAAGCAAAATTTATGATGTGGACGGTAACGAATATATTGATTTCGTACAGTCTTATGGACCTATGATTTTAGGACATCGTCATAAAGAAGTGGAAAAACGCGTGGAAAGAGCCTTAAAGAAAGGTTATACATTTGGAGCATCTACCGAAAAGGAAATTCAATTGGCAGAAATTGTTTGTAAAGCGTTTCCGAGTATGGACAAGGTACGATTTGTAAACTCTGGAACAGAGGCAGTTTTAAGTGCTATTCGTTTGGCAAGAGCCTATACAGGGAAAAATAAAATTATCAAATTCTCAGGTTGTTATCACGGACATTCAGATTCGCTATTAGTAGCTGCGGGCTCAGGTGTAGCGACTCTTAGTATCCCAGGAAGTAAAGGAGTGCCAAAGGATGCTGTTAGAAATACTCTAATTGCTGAATATAATAATATTGATAGTGTTAAAAAACACATCAAAGAGCATAAAGGTAAAATTGCGGGAGTGATTATTGAGCCGATTGCAGGAAATATGGGAGTGGTACGACCAACCAAATCTTTTATTAAGGAGTTACGAGAAATTACGGAGGAGAATGACATTTTATTGATTGTAGATGAGGTAATGACTGGTTTCCGTTCTAAATTTGGAGGAGCACAAGATGTATTGGGTATTAAAGCCGATATTACCACACTTGGAAAAGTGATTGGCGGAGGTTTTCCTGTAGGTGCTTATGGTGCGAGAAATGAAATTATGGAAATGGTGGCTCCTTTGGGAGATATGTATCAAGCGGGAACGCTTTCGGGAAACCCAATAGCAATGACGGCTGGAATTGCTACGCTTTTAGAATTACAAAAGGAAAATCCTTATAAAGAATTTGAAGAGACAGCGGCTTATTTAGAAAAACACCTCAAATTAGCGGCAAAAGAAAATGGTATTGATCTGCAAGTCAATCGATTTGGTTCGATGATAAATCCTTTCTTTACCAAGGAAAAAGTAACAGATTTTAAATCCGCTCAAACAGCAGACACTAAAAAATTTAAAAAATTCTTCTGGAAGATGATTGAAAACGGCGTTTTCCTTCCGCCTTCTCAGTTTGAATCGTGGTTCCTATCTACAGCAATGAGTAAAGATGATATTGCGAAGGTTAAGAATGCGATTTATGAGGCTATGAGGGGAGTTGCAGAAAGTAGTAAGTAGTTGGTATCTGGTAGTTGGTATTTAAGGTTTTACGAAAATATCAAAATGAAAATAAAGATTTAAGAGTAAAAAAATGCACGATTTTAAAGGGTTAGAAATTTGGCAATTATCAACAGAATATTGCATCAAAATATATAGAGAAGTATCTAATTTTCCAGCAACGGAAGTATATGGGATTACATCTCAAATAAAAAGAGCAACAGTTTCTATCCCTTCAAATATTGCAGAAGGAGCAGGAAGAAATACCAAAAAAGATTTTGCAAGATTTATAAATGTCGCCATAGGCTCAGCTTTTGAAGTTGAAACGCAATTAATCATTTCAAAAGATTTAGGTTTTTTACCTCAAGAGAAATTTGAAACATTAATAGAAGAATTAAGTATAATAGAGAAAAAGTTGGTGAATTTTCAAAAGTATCTTTATAGGTAGATTAGTATTTTGTAGTAGGTATAGCAAGGCAATATTTCAAAGTCCAGCCTAGAATACCTACTACCAGATACCTACTACCAAACTACCAACTACAAAAATAAAAACAATGAAAAACACCCTATTTTTAGACGCCTTACAAGGAAAAACAGTCACTCGTCCACCAGTTTGGATGATGCGACAGGCAGGGCGATATTTGCCTGAATTTATAAAGATTAGAGAGAAGTATGATTTCTTTACAAGATGTCGGACTCCTGAGTTAGCAAGTGAGATTACGGTACAGCCAATTCGAAGATTTGGTATGGACGCAGCGATTTTATTTTCGGATATATTGGTAGTGCCACAAGCGATGAATATTCCTTTTGAAATGAAAGCGGGTGTCGGTCCTTGGTTGGAAAACCCTATTCGTTCGGCAAAAGATTTAGATAGCGTGATTGTTCCTGATATTAAGGATTCACTCGGTTATGTAATGGATGCTATCAAGGCAACTAAAGAATTGTTGAACGATGAAGTTCCATTAATAGGGTTTGCGGGTTCACCTTGGACAATTTTGTGCTACTGTGTACAAGGTCAAGGTTCTAAAAACTTTGATAAAGCCAAAGAATTATGTTTTACGCAACCTGTTGTGGCTCATCAATTACTTCAAAAGATAACGGACACTACGATTGCTTATTTAAAAGAAAAAGTAAAAGCAGGAGTTGATGCCGTACAAATTTTCGATTCGTGGGGAGGAATGTTGTCACCTGTTGATTATCAAGAGTTTTCGTGGAAATATATCAAACAAATCATTGATGCTTTAAAAGAGGATGCTCCTGTCATTGCTTTTGGAAAAGGCTGTTGGTTTGCTTTGGAAGAAATGGTGAAATCCGATGTTTCTGCTTTGGGAGTTGATTGGGCGATTACACCTCAAATGGCACGACAATTCACACAGAATAAGGTAACTTTACAAGGTAATTTTGATCCTTCTCGTTTGTTGTCGCCACCTTCGGAAATCAAAAAAATGGTAATGCAAATGATTAACGAATTTGGAAAAGATAAGTATATCGTTAATCTCGGACACGGCATTTTACCAAACATTCCATTAGACAATGTAAAGGCATTTATTGATGCTGTAAAGGAGTATAAATAGAAGACTTTTGTGGAGTTGTTTATTCGTGGAGTAGATGTTTAAGTGTTATTTGCTTAAACAATTTTACAAATAATCATCAACTACACACTCAAACAAATCAACAAATGAACAATATTTAAAAACATGAACAAACAACTAATACAAAAATACAATATTCCTGGTCCTCGATACACGAGTTATCCAACCGTACCTTTTTGGGATAAAGAAGGAATTGCCATCGGAGATTGGAAATCAACCGTTGTAAAATCATTTAACGAAAGTAATCAAAACGAAGGTATTAGCCTTTATATTCACTTACCTTTTTGTGTTAGTTTGTGTACTTTTTGTGCTTGCCATAAAAAAATTACCAAAAGACATTCGGTGGAGATGTCTTACATCGAAACCGTATTAAAAGAGTGGGATTTATACTGCGATTTGTTTTCAGAAAAACCACGAATACGAGAAATTCATCTCGGAGGAGGAACGCCGACTTTCTTTTCGGCTGAAAACCTACGAAATTTGATAGAGGGATTGTTCAAAAAGGCAGAAAAATGTGAAGATTTTGAGTTGAGTTATGAGGCGCACCCGAATCATACTTCCAGAGAGCAGATTGTAACTTTGTACGAACTCGGAGCAAGGCGTAATAGTTTTGGTATTCAGGATTATGATCCTGTGGTGCAAAAGGCGATTAATCGTATTCAGACTTTCGAACAAGTCAAGCAAACTAACGATTGGTCGAGGGAAGTTGGCTATACTTCCATTAGCCACGATTTGATTTTTGGTCTTCCTTTTCAAAAGGAAAAAAGCATTAGAGATACCATTGAAAAAACCATACAATTAAAACCTGATAGAATTGCGTATTACAGTTACGCTCACGTGCCTTGGGTAAAAGGTGTAGGACAGCGAGGATTTGATGAAAATGATTTGCCAAAAGATGAAGAAAAACGCCATTTGTACGAATTAGGAAAGCAATTATTTTTCGATAATGGTTATGTGGAAATTGGAATGGATCATTTTGCTCTGCCGACAGATTCTATGTATAAAGCAATGAAAGAAAATAAGTTGCATCGTAATTTTATGGGTTATACCGCAGGTAAAACGCAATTAATGATAGGTTTAGGAATGTCGTCTATTAGTGATTCGTGGTTTGCTTTTGCTCAAAATGAAAAAAACTTAAAGGACTATGTTAGTCGTGTAGAAAATAATGAAATTCCAATTTTTAGAGGACATTTACTATCGGAAGAAGATTTGATTATTCGTCAACATATTCTCAATTTAATGTGTCATTTAGAAACAGAGTTTAATTTAGGGCTTTCGGAAGAAACACAACAACAGATTAAGAATAGACTACAAGAAATGGTAGCAGATGATTTGCTGTGTTTTGAGGGTAAAAAACTCATTGTTAAGGAGAAAGGGCGTATGTTTGTCCGAAATATTTGTATGACTTTTGATCTTCGATTGATACGAAACAAGCCTGAAACGAGAATTTTTTCTATGACGATATAAAAAAATAAGTCATTACGAGAAATTTATAATTTCGAAGTAATCTCATCATAGGGAAAATAGATGTTGAGATTATTTCACTATCGTTCGTAATGACCTACTTTTAAACAGTTTTATATAGAAAATAGGAGTTTATCCTACTAATTTTTCTCTTAATAAATATTCCGCAATTTGTATTGCATTAGTGGCTGCTCCTTTTCGTAAATTATCAGAAACAATCCACATATTTACGGTATTTTTTTGAGATTCATCTCTACGGATTCTACCTATAAATACATCGTTTTTGCCCTCGGCAAAAAATGGCATAGGGTAAACGTTGTTTGAAATGTCATCTTGTATAGTGATTCCCTCAGTATTTCCAAGTAAAGTACGGACATCTTCCACTGAAAAATCTTGTTCAAATTCGATGTTTACACTTTCGCTATGTCCTCCCATTACAGGAATACGAACGGCTGTTGCAGTAACAGAAATATTGTTGTCATTCAATATTTTTTTAGGCTCGTTCATTAGTTTTAACTCCTCTTTGGTATATCCATTTTCCTCGAAAACATCACAGTGAGGAATAGCATTTTGGTGAATTTGGTAATGATATGCCATTTCACCGTCTTTACCATTAAATTCGTTTTCCAACTGCTGTACCGCTTTGACGCCAGTTCCTGTAATAGATTGGTAAGTTGAAATAACAACTCTTTTGACTCCGTATTTTTTATGCAAAGGTGCTAACGCCATTACCAACTGAATGGTTGAGCAATTAGGATTAGCGATAATTTTATCCTCTTTGGTAAGAATAGAAGCATTGATTTCAGGAACAATCAATCGATGATTTGGATTCATTCGCCACGCCGAAGAATTATCTACGACAACAGTTCCTACTTCAGCAAATTTGGGAGCCCAAGTCAACGAAGTTTCACCTCCAGCGGAAAAAATAGCAATGTCAGGTTGTTGTTTGACAGCCTCTTCCAGACCGATAACTTTATATTCTACACCTTTGAAATGAATGGATTTACCTACTGAT
>PDWI01006507.1_pt1 | contig 14608 bp, 12 predicted proteins | sample 1430891 | NCBI WGS metagenome assembly PDWI01 (sample SAMN01162508, study PRJNA174530) | Oral metagenome, whole genome shotgun sequencing project. | biome: Marine environment; feature: Marine mammal; material: Swab sample of the gingival sulcus; isolation source: swab sample of gingival sulcus... | reverse complement strand
CGGGTTCTGTATGTTGGCTGGTTATATGAAGAGTTCTTTTTCTGGAGTAGAGAGGTTGGATGATCCTGAGATGCGAAAGATGCTATATAGATATCAATGGCGTTCTTTGTTTGTCGGCAAACGGAAAGCTACAGAAGAACTTAACCAAAGACAACGATGTGTTTGGGATCCTGAGAAGAAATATTACGAAATTCCATATTAATATAGGGTGTGTGTGCAAGGAGTGGGGATGAAAAAAAAAATAATGTATTTAGCTCCTGAAATACCGGCTCTTTCTGCGACCTTTGTTTATAATGAAATACTTGAGTTGAAGAAAAAAGGTTATGATATTGACATAACCTCTGTCCATAGACCAGAGACTCCTGCATCAGAAGAGGTTTATAATCGACTTGGAAAAGACATTTTTTATTTATATGATCAATCTCTTTTCTATTGCTTTTTTGTTTGTATAAAAACACTAATAATTTCTCCTAAAAATACTGTGAAATCACTAATGATTTTATTGGGAGATATGATTAGGGTAGGTATTAAATCAAGAAATAGTTTAGGCCTTTTATATAGATATTTATATTCTTTTGTTCTTGCCCCAAAAATTATAAATCAATCTATTGATCATTTACATGTACACTTTGCACATGTCCCTTCTGATATTGCAATGTATTCAGCAATATTAACAAATATTCCTTTTAGTATAACGGGACACGCTAATGATTTGTTTGAGCGGAGTTGGCTGTTGAAAGAAAAAGTTGATCGCTCTCAGTTTTTTGCAACTATTTCTCAATATAACAAGGACTTTCTGATTAGACTTGGTTGTAATAAAAACAAAATAAAAATAATACGATGTGGAATAGATACTACTGCATTTAACTTTCGTAAACTTGAGCTTGATAATAAAAAAATCAGGATTGGTTCATTAGGCCGTCTCGTTGAAAAAAAAGGTTTTGCTGACCTTATAAAAGCAGTGAGTTTATTAAAGAATAATGGTGCCTTGTTTGAGGTTGAAATTGCTGGTGATGGTCCATTAAAAAAAAAATTGGCAAATGTTGTTAGTGAGTTGGGTTTGCAGGATGACGTATCTTTGGTAGGGGCGTTGAGTCATGATAAGGTTGGAGAGTGGCTTGATTCGTTAGATATTTTTGCACTTGCTTGTTGTGAGGATGAGAATGGTGATGTTGATGGTATTCCTGTTGTGTTAATGGAGGCCATGGCTAAAGGCGTTATTGTTATTTCAACTGATGTTACAGGAGTAAAAGAATTAGTTGTTAATGAAAAGACCGGTATTCTTGTTATGCCTAAGGATTATGAGGGATTAGCTTCAGCTATTATAACAATAGCTCATGAATCATTAGAGCATAAGAAGGTAATGGTACAAGCAGCTCGTAAGCATGTAGAGAAGAATTTTTCTATAGCTAGTAACTGTGAAAAGCTTACTCAATTATTTTTTATGTAATAATATATTATGTCTCAAAATGATTTAAACTGGCAAATACCTGATTGGAGTAGAGAGAAGCCAAGACGTTTTTGGGATCCTGGTCGTAAATTGTTAAAAGCAATAAGGACTTATCAAGCTATTGGGGAATCTCAAAACATATTTCTAAAAATTTATAAGAAAATCTGTGTTTGCAGGCATTTATTCTGGTCGACTATTGCTGGAGCTGATATACCTCTGAATTGTAATATCGGTGGTGGTTTATTGATTCCTCATCCTAATGGGATAGTTATTCATCCCGCTTCTGTGATAGGGGCTAACTGTTTGATTTTTCAACAAGTAACTTTGGCGGGAAGAGTATCGCTGGGAGCTCATGTTGATATTGGAGCTGGGGCAAAATTACTTGGACCAATTTCGGTTGGTAATGATGTCGTAATAGGAGCAAATGCTGTCGTTACCAAAAATGTAGATGATAATTGTACGGTAGCAGGAGTTCCCGCCAAACAATTATAAGCTTAAAATATAAAAAATGGAAACTTCTGAACCTTATGTGCCTAACAATATCATGAGGGGTATCTATAATCGATATACTCTGTTGGGACTTCCTGTAGATAACGTAACGATGCAGGACGTCAAGAATATTTTACGTTCAGATATTTGTGAGGAGAAACCGCTTATTTTTTCCACGATTAACATTAATTGGGTGGCTGAGTCTTGCAGAGATTTTGATTTTCGGGAATCTATTTTGAATAGTGATTTAGTTGTTATTGATGGTAGACCATTACTGTGGATAGCAAAGTTTCTAAAATACCCTTTTGTTGAGACTGTCCCAGGATCAACGCTTATAGAAGAATTGAAATATGAGTTTTCGTCTAAGCCTGTCAAAATATTTCTTTTGGGTGGCGATGAAGGGGTTGCTGAAAAGGCTAGGTCTGAGGTTAATAAGGTTCGATCTGGTATTAAAATTGTTGGAGCCATCAATCCTGGTTTTGGTAGTATTGAAGAAATGAGTTCAGATGAGTTGATTAATGAAATTAATGCGGTAGAACCAGACCTTCTTCTTGTTGCTCTTGGGGCCAAAAAAGGGATGGCCTGGATTGTGAAAAATAAAGCCAGGTTGCAAAAGGTGAGAGTTGTGAGTCATCTGGGAGCAACAATTAATTTCCTGGCTGGAACAATAAGGCGCGCACCAAAGTGGATGCAAAATAGTGGTTTAGAGTGGTTCTGGCGAATTATTCAGGAACCACATTTATATCGTAGATATTTGTTGGATAGTTTTTTGGTAATAAAAATCTTGCTTAGAAATAAAAAATAATGCGAAATATTTATAGTTGGTGACTATCGATAAGTCGCCTGTAAAAAGAGTTGTCCAAAATGTTTTTTATAAAACAGTCAGTAATTTTACGGTACTATTTGGGTCGATTATTTGGAAGACCTGTTCGGTTTCTGGAAAATGTATGTGCATCTAAAAGCATAACCTTAGAGAATGTTATACATGCTCCCTATTGTGTTTATTTTGAAAACGATAATATCAATAAAATTCCAGAGAATATTCCAGCTAAAATCCGGAATATTGAATATTGGGGTGATCGCTCAAGAAAACATGTTTTAGAGCAACTAAAGAGAAAAGAAATTCTTTTGGATAGAAGCATTTATTATATATTAAAAGATGCTTTGATTACAGAAAGGAGCATATATTGTTCAGGTGCCAGACATAATTTGAAAAAGAAAGAATTTTCTTTTAGGACATTTTGGGGAACTAATAATCTTGACGAATATGATGCAGCTGTTTTTGCTCATAATTATTTTAGTTCAAGGTTTTGGGGACACTGGTTAATGAGTGAATTGCCAATGCAGTTTGGTTTACGTGATGCCGGATTATTTGTTGGTCATACTTCCAGATCTTCTTATAGAGATGAAGAGTTTTGGCGGAAGACTCTAGATTTACCAAAGATTAATAATCAGAGAGCGTCTTTTGTTCATAAGTTAATATTAAGAGATTCCAGGGTACTGGACCCGGATACAATACGAAGTTGGTATTCTATAAGAAAAAAAATAATTAAGAAAAGTAAAGCTGAGAAAAAAATATATATAAAAAGAGATCAAGGTGGTCAAACAAGATGCTTAACGAATGAAGATGAGTTAATTACTTTTCTTGTTAAAAAAGGCTTTACCGTTTTTGATTTGGCGGAGCATGATGGACAGGAGCTAATGACTACACTCAATAATGCTGACATCGTGATTGGGGTTGAAGGAAGTCATATGGATCCAGTTTTGTATACAGTCAAAGATAATGGGCTGTTAATAGTTCTTCAGCCCCCAGGAAGAGTTAGTTTGAATACTGTTACAAACACATCAATTTGTGGTGTTGATTGCGCTGTTTATGTTTGTGATTTTGGGGAAGATTATTTTAATTTTAATATTAAAATTGATGATTTTTCTGCATATGTTGACCGTGTACTTAATTGGGGATGCAAAAATGATACAATGTATAAACAACGATTGTTGAAATTTCAAAGTACTCTTGACTTGCAAGCGGACACAGTAAAGTAGTCTGTGAATAAAATTGTGTAACTGTCAGATCGGGTCTGAACCACTACAATTTATGGCTATGGAATAATTTATGTTGTTGATATCAAGACCAAGCCCTTCCAGTGCTGCGCAGACTTGACATCAACAGCATAAATTACTGAACCAATAAGTGAGAATTGTAAAAAAATCACATTGGAAAAGTGGATTTTCTTTCATTGTTGATGGTACTAAAAAGGGGATGTTGACAGACTATTTTTAGATTCACTTCTGTTGTTGTTTATTTTTTGGGAGAAGTAATAGTAAGAATATTTGGAGCAAAATTGATTTCAAACCCCGCCTTAATCCAGCCATTTACGCTTGCAGCTGTAAACCGGTTATCCCAATTAAACCTGCCCATCTGTCTTGCCTTTTGTATAAAAGTATCGACGGAAGCTGTCTCTCCAATTGAAGCCATATAGGTATCAATGTCCCTTGTGGGGTCAACAAAAGAGTATTTCTGGATTACTGTAGACATATCTCCTGTATCAGTTTGCCAATTCACAAGATTTTTCGCTGAATCAGCAAATGCAAAAGGAGTCTCGCTATTGTTGTCAACTATGTTACCAGCAATAGTTTCAGGAAGAGCGGTAACCCTGTTTTTTATGGTATAACCAGTTGTTTTCTGGATGATATTGTTTAACAGAGAGGATTCCTGAAAAGAAAGCGTACCGACAGGATTATGATGATTATTCAGGAAGAACCCATGACCATCTATATTATAGATGGTATTGTTTGAGATTGTTACATTTTTTAATTTGTTGAGCAGGGCTATTCCATAACTGTTACCTGAAGCAGCGAAATCATTCAGAATGAGATTGTTAGTTATTAAAGAATCCTGATTATCTATAACTTCTATCCCCCAGGCAATACTTTGATTTGTCTGTTCCAGACTACCTAATCTGGTAAAAACATTTCCATCAACGATAATATCCTTAAATCTGTAATCTGCTCCTCCCTTGTTGCCCCCTATTCCAACACCTATCATGCTTCCATAGTATAGATTGTTTTTTATCGTTATGCCCGTTGCCGCATGGGTCTTTCCATTTGCAGTAAATTTAGTACCCATGTTTGATCCTCGTAAAAACATATTTCCTCTGAAAATTGTCTCATGAGTATCCTGAAAATAGGTATTGTGATTATATATGTTGGCATACCCTATGGAGCCTCCGTATTTGTCATACCAGCCATTGTGATCGAATATATTTTCTTCAAGTATCAGGTCGTGCATATCCTGCGACCACATACCCATTGTTTTGTGACTTCCTGCATCAGTGTCAGCATATGAATCCAGTATTGTATTTCTTCGAATAGTTACCCCGGCAAATGGTCTGCTTTGATCAGTAGAAACATTTGCAACAGATATTCCGCCTGTATAATATCTGAGACGGCAGCCTTCTACCAATATACCTTCACCCCAGGCATCTGCATTAGACCATACTGTAAAGGAGATACCGCCGGCCTTGTCTGTCCCGGCATAGCTTGGATTATTGGGATCTCTTGTGTAGGCATAAAAGTCAAGACCTGATACTGCACTATAATATGCAGTCCGCTTCATGTTAAAGGCGTCAATACCTTTCGGCGTCATTAGTAGGGGCATGTCTCCATCTGCCCCATACCAGGCCACCAGTGCCGGTTCAGTAATTGATCTTCCGCGTGGTACATTTGAACCCATTGCCTGATAAAATGTATCTCCCCGTTTGAATAGAATCCAGTCAGGATAACCCTGACGGATATTGGCAAAAGCTGCTGCATACGTGGCAAACGCCTGCTCTCCAGAAGGCTTGAAAGGGTCAGCAAACGATGTTGAATTATACACCTGAGCTGTTGAGTCATTGCCTGATGATGATACATAAACAATTCTGCTGTCAGCAGAGGGAGTAAAAATTGTCCAGCCCTCTGCATCTCTTGGTAAGTCAAGTTGAGCAGCATAAGAAGATGTTGAGAATAAAATTGCAACGATGATAAACAATCGCTTCATGTTAATTCTCCACTAGTTGGACATTACGGATTGATGCTGTGCCTGTAGCACCATTGGCAAATTTAATGCGAATATAAGCATTGGTTTTGTTTATATATGGGGTTACTGTGTACTTATAAGATGTCCAGGTTGTTTGCGGCGGTAAGGTTGGAGGATTACTCATAGCATTAAAGTTTAAAACTAATGGGTCAGTTGTTTTGTACTCCATTTTAAAAGTGTATGAAGACTTTATTGCAATTGGGAACCTTGGAGTGTCAAGTCGCCCGTCTTTGGCTGTTGCTGTCCAAGTGTTCTGGCTTTTCGCAAGAGATATATGAAAAGTGTTCCAGAGACCTATATTGTCAGCGTTCGGGATTAGATTCGTTTGAAGGGAAATAGTCTGTTGAGCAATACTCACGGCTTGATTATCATCAATTATAGTCAATGTAACACTGATTGGATCGGTCGAGCCTGGGGGTGCCTGGTAGGTAAATGTGCTGTTATTCCCTGTTGCTCCATCCCCTAGTTCCCATCTGTAGGTTGCAATAGTCCCATCTGAGTCTGTTGATGCACTGGCGTCAAATGTGTACGTATCACCCTTTTTGGTGTAGGTGAATTTTGCAACTGGTGGTTGGTTGATTCCAGCGGCGTCACTTATTGAGACAGAGTCAAGGCTTCCCTGGAAGTCATTCGCGAAAAGGCTTTGTGGGCTAATGAAAAGAATTGCCGTTGAAGATAGCAAACCTATAAGTTGATGTGTCTTTTTTAAATTTATCAAGTCAGTTCTTTTCATGGGAACCTCCGTATTAAAAAATAGATTCCCGATAACATGTTCGGGAATGACATTATTAGTTTTTTACTTGGCGTATTCAATTACATTTGAAGAGTTTGTTTCAACTCCATTCATATAAACAGCCTTTATCTGAAAAAGGTTGTCAGCCGTTATCCTGGTTGTACAGGTCATATTTCTTTTATTTGGCGCCGCTTCACAAATAAATTCGGTGTTATTATAAAGTCTGAAAGCTGTTATCTCTGCTTCCTGATCTGCCGGGAACGTCCAGTTGAACTGCACCTGTCTGGTTGTATTCAGGAGAGAACTATCAATGGTAATGGGTGTCGAGAATCTGCTCTCTGTACCATCTGCGTTGATGCTTGTAACAGCAATATTGAATTTCTGTCCAGGTATTTGCTCTACATTACAGCTTGTTTTCCTCAAAGCTGGGTCTGTAACTTCACAGAGTAAGGTGTTATCCAGATAAAATCTGAAGCCTGTTATTGTTGATTCGTCTCCATTGTATTGCCAGTGTAGTGTTAGTTTTTTATCATCTGGATTTACCGTAGGGTCTTCTGGTGTTGTCGTTGTTGTCTCTGAACCGATTATCAGATAACCAACAACCTCTTTGGTGTGATTGACTTCATTGTCCTTTGATTGCTCTTCTTCACACTTGACATGAACACCTGTTTTTGTCAGAGCCTTTTGTCTTAAAGCTGTTGTGTCTCCACCTTGCTCTGTTTGCAGATGTGCCAGGAAAAAAGGCAGAGACTTGAATTCATCCTGCCAGGCTATTTTTGCCCATTTGTGTTGAAAGGTTTTTCGTGTTCTTCCTGCTTCGTAACGTATTCCTTCCTCTGTCCCACTGCCGGGCTGCCACGCAACATAACCAACCGTTTCCGTTGAATGTAGTCTGTCGGCCGCTTCTTCTTCCTGTAACCTGTAGGTAAAAGTACCTCTTTTAACTCCTGAAACTCGACCGGTAACCGCTGCCTGATCATTATTGCTGCTAATGGTTGTCATCACAACCGGAGTATGGGTAAATGTCTGTTGAAAACTGACTTGACTCTTGCTGGTTGAGGCAGGGAAGAAGCCCGCTTCAATTTTGCCGCCACTAGTAAGGTTGGTTTGTCCCTGTTCGATGACCAGATAACTTACCAGCTCTTCAGCTGAACGGTTCCCATCTTGATAGTCATATTCCTGCAACCTGATTTCAAAGCCTTTGGAACTGATATTACGTACTCTGACAACTGCCGGATCGGTGTCGTTTGTGGTTGGTGGGCCTGCAATAACTACCGGTGATGTAAATGTTTTTTCAAATGAAACATAAACCCAATCCTGGGAGAGGCTTAGCTCGCCAACCTCAATATTGAGTTTCGCCTCTTCTACAACTTCAGAACAGTTGATTTCCCTGGTGACTGTATTGGCGGCTCCGATGTTATCGGTTACAGTGAGGCTGATACTGTAAGATGCCGGATCTGTAAAAGTGTGCTGCGCTGTTACTCCCGTGGCTGTTTTGCCATCACCAAAATTCCAGAAATAGTTTGCAATAGATCCGTCAGGGTCAGAAGAGCCTGAACCATCTACATACACAGATAATGGACATTTACCGTTAGTCGGGCTGGCAATTATTGCTCCGGCTGGAGCTTGATTTTCAGGGGCTGCACCTGTTACCAGAATTGGTGTCTGTACATTATCGGACAGTCCTGCCGCATCTGTTACGGTGAGCCGGGCATAATAGGTTCCGGCGGTCGAGTAAACATGGGAGGATGTGCTTCCATTGCCCTTTGTGCCGTCGCCATAGTCCCAACTGTAATGAGTCATTGGTTGGTTGGGGGTTGTGGAACCCGCTGCGTTGAAATCTACCCTGAGCGGTGCGTTGCCTGTCGCTGTTGAGGTGGAAATCACAGCTGAAGGTGGTTGCGGTTCTACAGTTGCAGGGAAGATTGCAATGGTTTGCTGTTTTTGTTTTTGGGAGCCATCTTTTGCTGTTATTGTCAGGGTGGCAGTATAGCTTCCAGGACTCGAATAAATATGACTGGATGCAACTGTGCTGCCTGTACTGCCATCCCCAAATTCCCATGAATACGATTGTATATTACCTGTGGACGGTGTGGCATCAAAAACGACGGTAAGGGGAGCCTTTCCCGTGCTTGGTGTTACTGTAAATGCAATATCAAGTGGTTGTTCTGCTGGAGTTGTTGCCCCCACAGTTTCACGGTTGTAAACAATCACGTTTGAGGCGAGAGTTTCAACACCATTGGCGTCTACCGCCTTGATTGTGAAATTGTTGTTGTCGACCAGGGTATCAGTTTCACAGATTATTTCTGTTGTCTCCGGGTCTGTGGTGTCACAGAGAAATTCCTCATTATGATAAACCTTGTAACCGCCAGCACTTGATACCGGATCATTATATGAAATATGAAATGACAGTTTCTTTTTAGTAAAAAGCGCAGGAAAATCGGCAGGATCGATCGTTAGAATATTGGATTTACTGCTTTCAATTCCGCTGGAATCAACTGCGGTTACAGAGAATTGCATGATTTCATTAATGAGATCCGCATTGCAGCTAAGGCTTGTCGCTGTGCTGTCGCTTGTTTCGCAGAGCAGCCTCTCATTCATATACATTTTATGCTTTTTTATATTTGTTGCATTATTCTGCCAGGTATATGTGATGGTTTTACTCTTCCCTGAAGATGCTGGTTCTGGCTGGGGTGGCTCACTGACAGTATATTGAAATGGAGGAGAAAGAGGACTGGCAGAACCATCATTGTATATCGCCGAAAGGGTGAAATCGAATGTCCCGTCTTCTGTCAGGAAAGTGCAGCTAAAAATGCTGTTTCCTGATGTATCAGTAGTTATTTCGTTAACAGGAATGGTGCAAACCTCATGACCACTTTTGAACAGTTTATATCTACTGAGACTGTTTCTTAGTTCAGTCGGAGGAGAGAAATTAAAAGCAATTTCGAGTGTTCGTTCCTGGTCAAGTGACGAGGCGGCAACTGTACCATTCGGAATAAAGAGAAATATGAAGCTTATTATGAAAAGAAATGTTTTTTTCATTGCATTGTCATTTGTGCAGTGAAAGTAACTATTGTACTACAGCCAGACTATGTTCTAGACCAGGGTTTTCAATCTGCTCTGTTGCCCATTTTAGCCACGTTCGTTGTTCGGTAGAAAAATCTTTATTACGATTGTCTATAAACACTTTGAGCACATCTACACTGTCAAAAGCAACAGAGTAGAAACCCTGTGAATAGGCACCGTGACCAACCAGAGAAACCTTGCCGCTTATATAATCCAGACCAAGAATGAGGTCATGATTTTCGTAAAGAACCCTGCTTTCAGTCTGTTTGATTATGCCGTAGCGAGCCTGTTGGGCATTCTCGAAAGAAAAATAGCCCAGGATGCAGACCAGTACAAGTGCCATTGAGGCAACCATGCGTGTTGCCAGAGTTGAGGCAATTGGGCTGAAAAAGTCCTTGCTGCTGAGAGGAATATTTTTCTTTATTGCAGCATTAATGTCGGAGTCAAGAGCAAGACATGGCTTTATCGCTTTGTCTGTATATCTTTCCAGATCTGCAATGGCCTCTTCATCTGAAGGGTTAGACATTGCAACGGTAAGAACATTGTCTGTTTCATGATAAAGCGGAATAATACCATATTGTTGGCAAATATAGCGAGGAATTACCTTTTTTACTTCCCTGGAGAATTCCTGCTCGACATTAATTACCGGGATATTCATCTGCCTGGCAAGTGTTTGTGCCAGTTGGTCAGCTGTAACTGCTTGCATTTTCACCAGAATATGACCAAGCCTGCGGTTGCCACCAATCTGTACCTTGAGAGCATTATTAATGGTTTCCTGCGAGACAAGTTTCTCCCGTACTAAAAGTTCTCCTAAAAGTGGTCTTGCAGACATAATCTACTCCTCCGTCTAAAATAAACAACTTGTCAATAAATTATTGTATGTCGTAGATTTTGTGGTGGCAAGTTTTTTCTGGGAAATTACTCGATTGATATGTTAGCAAAAACAGTTTTTGTTGTTTTATTCTGATTGTTTTTTAGATGAGGCTGTTATATTGTCATGAAAAAGGTATTAAAATAATGACAAATTTTTCCTTGACACTTGCTTAGGTTGTTTTCATTTTTTCTGAGTCATGCTGGGAGAAAACTGACAGAGTTTAAGGGCATCTCGAAAAATCTCTTTTTGTTTTACCTGGGCGAAGTCTTTAGCAGGTACTGGATCAAGGTAATTAGTACTATTGCAATTCCGCCGATCTCAAGAATCCATAAAAAATTCAAGAAGTCAAATGTAAAGGTAAGCCAGTAATCCAAATGATGAAAACTGAAAACTTTCAGCAAGGCGTAAAGAATTGTACAGGATACCCCAAGGACTGCTGCTAGCTGGTGTTTGTTGAAATTGCTTAACTTTTTGTATATGAGTGCCAGGAGACAGAGATAAAGAGATAATAAGCTCATCATAAAAATAAGCTCTATTTCATGTTTGTATTGATACCATCCTTGTTTGTGAGCGAGGTTTCGACCAAATTCAGTTATAAGACGATGGAGATCAAGTTGTTTGTTGATGGATAATAGAAGAAAAAGAGTACCAATAATGAGCCATAATAAATTGTTTGTGTGGCGTGATTTTTTATATGCTATTAGACTGCAAATTCCTGTGCAAAAATACAGGAAGCAGGTGAGCCAGCCCAAAAAATCTGGATCACCAACCTTGAGTGTCCATCTGCCGTAGCTAATCATTTAGAGATTCTTGTACTCTGAAAGTGTCATCCCCTGCTTATCCTTTTCAGAGAGAAGGGGTGGTGTCTTGAGTGACCAGTCAATATCGATTGCTGGATCATCCCAGGCGATAGTTATTTCAGCCTGAGGGTTGTAGTAATCGGTACATTTGTAAACAAATTCAGCTTCTTCAGAAGTGACATAAAAACCGTGGGCGAAGCCTTTCGGTATCCAGAGCTGACGTTTGTTCTCATCGGATAGACAGACGCCTACCCAGTTGCCGAAAGTTGCTGAATTCTTTCTGATATCGACTGCGACATCGAAAACTTCTCCACTGATTACCCTGACCAGTTTACCCTGGGTATTTTTTGTCTGGTAATGAAGTCCGCGCAGAGTGCCCTTTACGGATTTTGAGTGATTGTCCTGGACAAAGACTTGTTTGGCAACCTGTCTGTCGAATTTTTGCTGCTGCCAGGTTTCCATGAAAAAACCGCGCTCATCACCAAAAACGGCAGGTTCTATAATTTTTACATCGGGGATTGCTGTTTCGATTACTTTCATAGTTTTTTCTATTAATCTAGGTAGTTTTCTAGAGATCTCAGGCCGTTATGCCAGTCAGTCCCAGGAACGTTAAAAGTGGATTTTATTTTATCACAATTCAGCCTTGAGTTTGCTGGTCTTTTGGCTGCGGTTGGATACTCTGCTGTTGTTATTGCATGGAGCTTTGGTGTTTGTTGAAGGACATTTTGCCTTTCAGCTTCTGTGAATATCCTTTTTGCAAACTCAAACCAGTTTGTATGTGGTGTTTCTGAGTAGTGGTAGAGTCCGTAACGATCAGATGGATCAGTATGAATCTGTTTTGCTATATTGAGAGTTGTTTGTGCTATATCCGCAGTATATGTGGGATCTCCATATTGATCAGCAACGATGGAAAGGTCTTTGCGGGTATTGGCAAGCCGTAACATGGTTTTTACGAAGTTATTGCCATGTTCACCAAAGACCCAGGCTGTTCGTATAATAATATGTTCTTGTAAATGCTCCGCGACTGCCTGTTCTCCCGCAAGTTTACTCCTGCCGTAAACTGACTGCGGATGAGGTGCCATATCTTCTGTGTATGGAATATTTGCGGCGCCATCAAAAACGTAGTCTGTGGAAAAATGAATGAGTTTTGTACCAACTTTTTTTGCTGCATCTGCCAGATAACCCGGGGCGTCACAATTGATTGTGAACGCAGTTTTTTCATGTTCTTCAGCTCTGTCCACTGCTGTGTAGGCGGCACAGTTAATGATTATATCAGGAGAAAAACGTGATATGTTGTCTTGAACAGCTTGTTGGTCTGTGATATCGAGTTGTCTGCGATCAGTTGCAAACAACTCAATGTCTTTTTCTTTTTGTAGTTGTTGACAGAGAGCATGACCCACCTGCCCGTTTTTGCCTGTTATAAGTATCTTCATGAGCTTGAAGGTTATTCTGTTAAGAGTCTTAGTAAATATTTGCCGTATTCATTTTTAGCCAGTGGTTCAGCTATGGTTTGTAATTTTTTGTCCGAGATCCAGCAATTTCTCCAGGCAATCTCCTCAAGACAGGCAACCTGTAAGTCTTGTACATCCTCAATCGTTTGAACAAAGGCGGAAGCTTTTTGTAAACTTTCATGGGTGCCGGTGTCGAGCCAGGCAAAACCACGGCCGAGAAGTTCCACATGCAGGGAACCGTCCTCAAGATACATTTGATTAAGGGAGGTTATTTCAAGCTCACCCCGGTGGGAAGGTTTGACCTTGTAGGCAAAATCGACAACCCTGTTGTCATAGAAATAGAGTCCCGTTACAGCATAGGAGGATTTTGGTTTTGCGGGCTTCTCCTCGATGGATAGCGCCTTCATATTTACATCAAAATCGATTACCCCAAAACGTTCGGGATCCTTTACTTGATAACCAAAAATCGTGGCACCATGCTCCCGTGCAACAGCATTGTTCAGCATCCTGCTGAAAGATTGACCGTAAAAGATATTGTCGCCAAGAACCAAGGCACAGTTGTCGCCATCGATAAATTTTTCGCCGATGATAAATGCCTGGGCAAGTCCATCAGGACTTGGTTGAATGGCGTATTGAAGTTGTATCCCAAAATCGGAACCATCATCCAGTAATCGTTTAAAGCTTTCGTTGTCTTCCGGGGTTGTGATGATCAGAATTTCCCTGATGCCGGCAAGCATCAAGACTGATAATGGGTAGTAGATCATCGGTTTGTTGTAAACAGGCAGGAGCTGTTTGGAAACTCCCCGTGTGATGGGATAAAGCCTGGTACCCGAGCCGCCAGCCAGAACTATTCCTTTCATGTTATATCACCTTGCCAAGCCGTTCACGTTGATATGAACCGTCCAGTACCCGGCTCCACCACTTATTATTGTCCAGATACCATTGCACTGTTTTACGCATTCCTGTGGTAAAAGTTTCAGCAGGTGTCCAGTTGAGTTTTTCAGCAATTTTTGCGGCGTCAATAGCATAACGTACATCATGACCAGGACGATCATCTACAAAGGTGATAAGATCCTTGTATTTTTTTACACCTTCCGGTTTTTCTGGTACCAGCTCCTCAAGCAGTGAGCAAATCGTGTGAACAACCTCCAGGTTGGTTTTTTCGTTGTGACCGCCGATGTTGTAGGTTTCTCCGGGATTACCTTCGGTTGCTGCCTTGTAAAGTGCTTTGGCATGATCTTCCACATAAAGCCAGTCACGAATCTGTTGCCCATCGCCATAGACAGGCAGAGGCTTTCCTTCAAGAGCATTGAGAATCATGAGCGGGATCAGTTTTTCCGGAAATTGGTACGGACCGTAATTATTTGAACAATTAGTGATCAGGGTAGGGAGATTATAGGTGCGTTGCCATGCCCGAACAATATGGTCACTGGATGCCTTGGATGCCGAATAAGGACTCGAAGGTGCATAGGGCGTTTCTTCTGTAAAAAGCTCTTTGGTTCCTTTCAGATCGCCATACACTTCATCGGTTGAGACATGGTGAAAACGAAATTGCCTTTTTTTCTCTTGCGGCAGCTTGTTCCAATACGTTCGTGCTGCTTCAAGCAGGATGTATGTGCCTGTTATATTGGTTCTGATAAATTCTGCGGGACCATCAATCGAGCGGT
>PDWI01006506.1_pt1 | contig 14610 bp, 12 predicted proteins | sample 1430891 | NCBI WGS metagenome assembly PDWI01 (sample SAMN01162508, study PRJNA174530) | Oral metagenome, whole genome shotgun sequencing project. | biome: Marine environment; feature: Marine mammal; material: Swab sample of the gingival sulcus; isolation source: swab sample of gingival sulcus... | reverse complement strand
TAAACTATCTTCATATTCTTGGTATTCCTCTCGACTAAATTTTGAAATTTCTGCTGTTTCAAATAACTGTAAAAAAATACTCTCACGCAGTTTATCAGGTATTTTGTCTAATTTGTTTAAGTTCTTAATGATGTATAACCATTTATCAAAGTGAGTCTCAAGTTCGTCTATGTTTTTATTAAATTTGGGCATTTCGAGATAAATAAAATTCAATTTATCAGAAAACACTTTGTTGGTTTCCAACTCTTTTAGTTTAACATCATAGCGAAATTTATTAGGATATTTTTTATCTTCTTCAAATTCAAAGTCTAAAATAGCAATTGTGTAAACTTTTTCTAACTTAAAATTCCAATCGCTACCTTTTTGAGCTTGTTCTTGGATTGGAAAAGTAGAATAATAGATTGTTCTATCTTTGAAAAACTTTTGTTTAGTTTTTTGTAACTCTACGATAAATTTCTCGCCTTTTTCATTGGTACAATATAGGTCAAAAATGGCTTTGCGATTGAGTTCTGTGACTCCAAGATTTTCGTTTTTTAGATAAGTTAGTTCTGTAATAGTACCCTGCTCTTCTCTAAGCAATTCATTTAAAAAATCCAATAACAAATTCTTGTTTGGTTCTTCGCCAAATAAACGCTTAAAACCATAATCCGTAAAAGGATTGATATATTTTTCTTTAAAAGGTACCATACATCTTTTTGTTGCAAAGTTACAATTTTTTTGTGTTGCTTGAAAGTTTAAATAAGCTAAATTTTATGTGTATTTGTATTATTCACGTCACAATGGTGAGAATTTCAGGGTTTTATTTGTTTTCAAGAAGAACTCTTGATAATTTGTTTTTCGACCTTTTTCATACTTTGGCTTACCGTTTCAAGATACAAGCTTGCTAACCAATAGTAGGGAATATTAGCTTAAATCTTGTTGAATAATAAAAGGTATAAAAAACGAACCAAATGAATTTGTCGCTTAATTCTTTTGGGTTCTTTTAGTAAGCGGTAAGCCCATTCCAAATTATATTTAATCCACCATTTGGGGGCTCGTTTTACGTTGCCGGTAAATACATCAAAGCTTCCTCCTAAGCCTTGATAAACAGCTTGGTGTTGTTCTTGTATGCTTTCTATTAGAAGTTCTTGTTTGGGAGAGCCCATAGCAATAAAAACAATATCCGGTTTTAGGGATACGATATCATTAATTAAATCATCTCTTTCTTGATTGTTTTTAATGTATCCGTTTCGATAGTTGAGTATGTTGATGTTAGGGTATTGTTGTTTTAGCTTGTGAACCGTTTGTTCTATCACTTCCTGTTTAGAACCCACTAAATAGAAGCTTTTTGAAGCGTGACAGGTTTCTATAATATCAAGCCATAGTTCGCAACCGGGTATTTTTAAGGTTTCTTTAAAACCTTTCTTTTTAAGTCCCCAAACAGCTCCTACACCATCAGGGTAGCCTATGTTTTTATTGATAATATTAGAGGTACTCGGGTTGGCGTATAGTATTTTTTCAGCGTTGATGGCTATTAGGCTCTTTTTTTCTTCTAAAGCATAATGAATCAAGTCTTCTCTGGAAGAAAAAGAGTGTGTTTTTAAGCCGTTTAAATAAGTGTAGTTCATTATAGTTGTTTTGTGTGGTTGATATAAAGTAAATATTCTGATATAGCATTTAGAATAAAGGTATTACTCCAACGCATATAAGGTATTTTTGAACTAAAACCTCGTTTTATCTGGTAATAAAAATAGCCTTTGCTATCTTGCATATTTTCGATAGTCCAATTTAAGACCTTTTCTGCTAAGTCTTGATAGTCAGTCCACTTTTGTAAAGAAGATAGTACTACGAAAAGTTGAGCCGGACAGTGAATGTCAATAGGGTAAGTCTTATTATGATAGTATTTGGGTGTTCCGTCATCTTCAAAAAAGTGTTTGATGTAGTAATCGAATCCTTTTTCTATCTGCTTGTTAAATTGATAATCTTGTGTTAATGTTTGGTAGCACTGTAAGGCTTCTAAATTGTAACCGGTATGAAAACTGTCTTTCCATTTTTGTACGGGAAGTAAACCATAAACCCAAGAACCGTCTTCTTCTTGACCGTCTATGCAAGCTCTTACAGATTCTAAGGCCAATTCGGAATAGCTTTTATTTTGAGTGTAATGGTAGCAATAACTTAAGAGTTTACTACCTAATAGAGAGGCATTATACACGGTGTTATTGCCTTCCAAAGGGCTGTATGAAAACAGAAATCCGTTTTTTTGTGGGCTTCTGTTGAGGTCTTTTATAACAAACTCAGCAGAAGATAAAGCAATATCGAGGTATTGTTGATTTTTCGTAATTTCATAAGCTTTAAATAAAGCGGTTGCGGCAAAAGTGGTGGCTACCACAGTGGGGGTTTCTTTAGGAAACAGAAATAAACGTCTGGCTTGCCAATCAAAATTATATCCCCAACAAGCTCCGGAGTAATTTTTGGATTGCAAATGAATTAGCAAATCAGCTAAAGTGTTGATTTGGGAAAGAATATCTTGCTCTGTGCTCCACTTAGAATTGCCTTTTTTGACGATATGATACAAATTGCAATAAGCACTCAAGGAAAGAGCAATACCCTTAGCGTTGTAGTCTTTAGGAACTAAAAACAATTTTCGAAGATTAATGGGGTTGCGTTTAAAAGTTTGTATCCATATCAAGCGAGCTAAATCCCAGTGCTTGAAAGGTGTAGCCTGAAATACCTTAGAATTTAAACCATCATAAGGATCCCAACCTTTGAAGCCTTCTTTTTCGCAATAATTGAGTAATTTTTTGAAACTTGATGTTATATTATTCATCTTCTTTTTATAAATTTAGCTGGATTTCCTGCCCAAACTTCATTAGACGGTATGTTTTTAGTAACAACATAACCTGCTCCGATAATCGCATTTTCTCCAATAGTAACAGGTTTACAAACAATAGTATTACATCCTATAAAAGCATTTCTTTTGATGATTACCTTGCCTCGGGTATGTTTCCCTTTAAGTTGTTTAAAGTGTGTTAAAAATGAAGAACCAAAGGCTATTCTAACTCCTTTTTCTATAATAATATCTTGGGGATACATCGTGTCAAAGGTTACATTTCTACCAATACTGGTGCTTTTATAATCCATTACCTTAACGCCTCCCCATTTAATCATTAATGGCCTATACTTTTTAGAGGGCATAGGACAATCTTTTAAATAAGTAAAAATAAGATTTTTAATTCTATACAATTTCATTTTCTCTCACTATCTATTTTATTCCAATTTGAATAGTTTCCCATCTTCTTTAATAGATTCTATGCTCAATAGGGTAGCTTTAGTAACGGTATAAATATCTTCAAAAGGAATAGGACTAATGCCTTTTTGTGTTAGGCTGTTAAAAAATGCATTTACCATTTCTCCTTGTCCTTTGTTTTGATTAATCAAATTCTTTTTAAAAGGTTTGCCTTTGCCATATATCTTTAACGATTTAAAATCTGATATGATAGCGGTTGTTCCTGCAGAAAATACTTCTATATACTCTTTGGGCAGGTCTTTAGCACCATTGGCATAATAAGCCACTACTCCGGTAGAACCGTTTTTAAATTTGATGAGGATATTGACCGTATCGTTTAATCCGTCGGCATCTGATAAGCTTTGAGCGGCAACAGAAATAGGTAAACTTCCGTTGATGTAAGAAAGGTAATCTATAAAATGCACCACCTCGCCTATAATTCTTCCTCCTCCTATTTCAGGGTCTTGTATCCAACTATTTTTAGGAATAGCACCTGCATTGATGCGGTAAATCATACTCATAGCTCCCTCTTTGATTTTCTTTTTTAAGGCTTGAGTAAGAGGGGAGAAGCGGCGGTTAAATCCTACCATTATTTGAGCAGAAGGTGATTCGTTTTGAGTTTCTTTAATTAAATTTAATTCTTCTAAAGTTAAGCAAATAGGTTTTTCCACAAACACATTCATTCCCTTATTTAAGCCCTTTAGGACATAATCAGCGTGTGTGTTATGACGAGTTGTGATAAATATGGTATTGGTACCTGAATTGAAAATATCTTGTTCGTTATCAGTGCAATATTGAAATTGATATTTTTCTGCTACTCGCTTTGAGGTGGTTCCGGAATGTGTTAGAACACCTACTTTTTCTATATTATCGCTTTTAGGAATATAAGGCAATAAACTACCTTGGGCATAGCTTCCGGCACCTACAAACGATAGTTTAATAGTTCCCTCTTTAGTTTTGGTATGGGTTACTATTTTTTGAGACTGATGCGTTTTTGCCGTATCATATTTTAATAGTAAACCGATAAAAGGCTCCGTTTTATTAACAACTAAATCGAATGCTTTAGGTGCTTCGTCGAATATAAATTGATGAGTTGTTAAATAAGAAATATCCATTTTCTCCGAATGGATTAAATCTTGGAAAGCCTCCATATTTCGTTTCTCAGTCCAACGGACATAAGCGACAGGGTAGTCTATTCCTTTCTCTTCATAGTTTAAATCATATCTTCCCGGACCATACGAACAGGCCATTTTTAATTGTAATTCCTTTTTGTAGAAATGAGGGTCTCTGTCAAATCCGGTAGGCACAGCACCTAATACAACCACTGTCCCTTTTTTGCGTAAGACAGCCCCTGCAAAATTGATAGGGTCTAGGCTTGAGGTTGCAGCAGCTATAATAACAGCATCAGCTCCTATGCCATTGGTAAACTGATGAATTAAATCTTCTATTCCGGAGGTGTTTCTGGTACAAGCTAAATCTACAGCATGATTGTTTTGGGCTATTTTGACCATTTCCTCGTTAATATCTACACCTATTACTTTTACTCCTGAAGCTTTTAGTTCTAAACAAGTTAGTTGCCCTAACAAACCTAATCCGATTACAACACAGTTTTCTCCCAATCGCAAATCAGCTTGTCTAACGCCTTGTAGAGAGATAGCTCCTAAGGTATTATAAGCCGCATCTTGCATATTGGCATCCGGATTTAATTTAACACACAAATTAACAGGAACCGATATGATTTCAGCATGATTGGCATAACCTACTCCGGCACAAGCTACTTTGTCGCCTGCTTTAAAATCAGTAACATTTTTTCCCACAGCAATTACCTCTCCTGCAGAACTGTACCCTAAAGGAGAATAGGCATCTAATTTTTTCATTACAGCTCTGTAAGTAGGAATAGGACCTTGTTTTTTAAGTACGTCTAACACTTGCTTAACCTGTTGAGGGCGCTCTTTGGCTTTTGCCAATAGATTTTTTCTGGCGGTAGAAACCGTACTGCCCTCAGTTCCTGCACTTATTAATGAATAATGATTTTTAATGAGAACCATTCCTTTTTCTACCTGTGGCATAGGTAGTTCTTGAATGACCATTTCTCCGGAGCCTAATTTTTGTGTTAATTGCTGCATATAGTTATAATTTATCTAATACGTTTTGAATTCGATACTCAAAACACTCTTGAGTATATTTTTGTTTATAAAGCTCCTTTGCATTGGTTTGCATTTGAGCTCTTAGTTTGTTATTGGTAATCAAGCTTAATAATTGCTGATATAAATCATTTTTATCCCCTGTTTTTATAACATAGCCTATATCTTTTGTAATTATTTCAGGAATAGCGCCTTGGTCAGAGCCTATTATGGCTAATCCGTGTTGCATAGCTTCTAAAATTACTAAAGGGAAAGCATCGTTAAAGCTAGGGTGAATTAATATATCACATTGATTAATAATATGATGCTTTTCTTTTCCGTATAATGCACCATGTAATTCGATATATGATGAAATATTTTTTTCTTCTATAAAATGCTTGTATTTGTTGAGGCTTGAATTATCTCTAAAATTACCAATAATATGTAATTTTAAAGACGAGTTGGTTTGGGTTAATTGATGAAAAACTTCTAAAAGAAGAAAGAAACCTTTGGACTCTTGTATGTTAGATAAAAATAATAAATTAATATCTTTATTGTTTTTTTGAGTAGAGATATTTACTTCTTCTACGCCATTAGGTACAGAAAATAAATGCGTATTATTTAATTTTAAATTTTTTAGTTCACTTTTTATAAGCCCTTTCGATAAATGAATAATAACAGAATTAGAAAAAGCCCATTGGTATATCTTTTTTTGAAAGTTATTTTTCACTTTGTCTTCAATACCTTTCCCGTGTAAATGAAATATAGGTTTTGTTTTGAAAATCTTTAATAAAAATAAATTAGGTATTTCTTTGTAAAAACCTACACCTGTGGGAGGAATGGTGTAATAAACGTAATGAGGTCTAAAGCTGATTAAATTGAAAAGTAAAAGAAACCAATGTTTTGCCAATAAATATATTTTCTTGAAAGTGAGTTTGTTCAAGTCTGATAAAGTTTGGCTGTATTCTATTTTAAGAAGTTTCTTTATGATATTTTTTTGCACAATAGGACTCTCGTAAACAATTTTGTTTACAAGGGTAACTCCATAAATAGGAGGGGGCATTTGCATAAAAAACAGGATTCTTTTCTTTTTCATTTTAGAACAAATTTAATGGCGTTTAATATGCCTTTGGCGGCCTTGGTGTGGGTATATGCTTCTACACTTTTTTGTGCGTTTTCTGAAAATGAGTTATACGTACTTTTATCGTTGAGCAATAACTCTATTTTATCTACCCAAGCTTTAAGCTCAGTGTTATCGAATACGAATCCGTTATAGTCGTTGATTACTAATTCGTGGCTAACACCGGCTTCAGAAGTGGTCAGGACAGGTACACCACTAGCTAAGGCTTCATTAGCAACTAAGCCCCAAGCATCTCGCTTGGTTGGGAAAATGAAAAGTTTCGATTTTTGATAAAAAGCAGGTAGCTCTTCGGGTTGAACAAAACCGGCATCATAAAAATCAACCTTATGTTCTGTTAAAAGGTTTAAACATCGCTCCTTTAAAACCCCATTTCCTACTAGTAAAATTTTAGTATTAGGGTACTTTTGGGCTAATTCTATAGCTATTTGACAAAAAAATAAAGGAAGTTTACCGTCTATAAATTGTCCACAGAACATTAAATCGTATTTTTTTTCAGTAGAAGCAGTAGGTTGGAACGCTTCATTATTAATAGCCAAACAGCTTTTGAATATTTTATTGGATTGAATATGGTAGCTTTCAAATAAGGCTCGTGTTTTGTCGCTTGCCCCTAAAAATGCATGAGAACAAGCATAGATGATTTTACGAACCCATTTGTGAAAGATGCTAAGATGTTTTTCAGATGTAAGGTTAGCATCAGAAAAAGGAATATGTTTTTTTCGGTGGAGGACAGTCCATAACCAAGCCAAAAGCATAGTTGGTACAAAGCCGGAAGTAATAACAACATCGGGCTTAAATTGGTTCAATTGAGAGAATATATTCCAATTAAAGTGTTTAAACGTGTTTTGTTTTTGGCTTAAAAACTGGTGAGGAAAATCCAAAGGCATTGCTTTCCATTCCCTGTTAGGTTCGCTTGGGCTACAATATAAAACAACAGAAGTGATGTTTTCTAATTTTGATAAAATAGAAAAAACAGGGTTTCTGTAATGAGAAGGAATATTGGTGATAATAGCAACTTTCATTATTTTAGTAATGTTTGGTAGAATGTTTCATATTGTTTTGTAAATGTTTCATAAGAAAATAAATCATTAGCTCTTTTTTGTGCTTCAGAAGCTATTTGCTTAGCCCAAATGGGGTTGTTTTTTATTTTCTTGATAGCATCAGCCCATGCTTCCGGAGAATGAGGCTCAACAGTAATTCCTGATTCATTATGAATAATGATTTCCGGTAAAGCCCCAGATTTGGATACTATAATAGGTTTTTCAGCTAACATAGCTTCTGAAACGGCTATTCCAAACCCCTCTCGGTAACAAGGATGTGCAAATATATCGGTTTTTTTTAATAAGTTTCCAATATCTTTTCTGTACCCTAATAAAAAAATATGTTCTTGTAAGTTAAATTTTTGAATGAGTCGCTCTAATTCTTTTCGGTAGTAGCCTTCTCCTGCCACATATAAGTAGATGTTTTTATCTTGTTCTTTATTGATAAGAATATTTAAAGCGTGAATAAGAACCTGTATGTTTTTGATTTCAGTCAGACCTGCTACATCAAAAATAGAAAAAGATTGGATTTTCGTTGTTGTTTTATCGTGGTTTTCCGGCTTGTTTTCTTGTAATCTGTTTTGGCTTCCATTGTAAATAATACAATGAGGCTTGGCTTTTAATAGAGGGTATTGCTTTTCTTTTTCCTTTTGTACATATTGGGATATGTATATGTAGGCATCAGCTTTTTTATATATGTTCTTTATAATGTTTTTTTTGATAACACTTAAATCGTTAGAGCCAACAAAAGCAATTACCAATTTTATATGTGGTCTGAGTTTTTTGATGATGCCTCCAAGTAATTCCCCCATAAAAAACTGACAATGAATTATATTGATGTTTTCTTTATCAATTATTTTAAGTAAGTTCTTGATATGTAACCAAATATTTCGGTTTTGCTGTTCGTCATAAATCTTAGCTCCTGTTTGTAGAAATAGTTCTTTAAATTCATTATAAGCATTGCTGTAAACATATAAAGAAGCATTAGTTTTAAAGTGTTTTAGTAAATCTAATGTCTTTTTGGGAGTTCCTCCGTATATGTTATAGGAAGGTAAAAGGTATAATATGTTAGCTTTCGGTGATGTCATTTGATAAGGTTTTGTAATCAGAAAAATAAATTAAAATCACAGCGAAAGACAATGCTGTAAGTCCTAGATTGAAAGAAAAGACTGACCATGTAATATTAACGATAATAAGTTGTAAGAAAAATAGTTTGAAAGCTCTTGATTTTAAACTTCTTGTAGAGCGGTAGAAAAATACTCTGAAAAAGAAAAATAGATAGATAAAAGTGCCTATACCTCCAAATTTTCCTAGTAAATCAACGTATCCACTGTCTATAAAAGATAATTCCTTTGAGTATCTACTGTTGACCTCCTCTAGCTCAAAGGCGTTTCTGTGTAGAAAACCATACCCTATAAGAGGCTTTTGTTCTATTAATTTATATCGCTCTTGGTTAATTTTTTCTCTACTTAATATAGCTTTATCTTTTTTAAATGTACTTAAATATTGTTCAGAAGGAAATACTAAAAGAAGACTAATGAACATAAAAGAACCAATTAATAATTTAATGTGGTTTTGTAGAAAATAGATGACAGGTATTCTGAAAAGAATAATTGAACAGGAAAGTAGCGTGGTTATGGTAATGGCAAAATGCCCGTCATATTGCATACCTTTAGCCCAAATGATTAATAGGATGAGAGTAAATATTTTTTGACTAATAGAATGAGATTGATATGATTTGATAAATAAAAATAAAGATAAAATAGTAGGGTAAAAATACTGTATATTCTCGTCGTCTTTGATATAATAGGGAGGACTTATTTTAATGATAATGTAGGTAAGAAGAAAGAGAATAAAGTAATATCCGAAAAAGTTCAAGATTTTATTTAGATGCTTATAGGTAATGCTTGTACTATGAATAAATAAATAATGAATAAGAAAAATGCTTGAAAAATGCTTAGAAGCAATAACGCTTAATGATAAAGAAGAGGTACCATTAATAACAGGTGAAAAAACACCGTATAGGTAAATTAATATACTTATATTTAGAAAATTGCGAAAAGATTTGGGTAGGGTGTAGGTTCTTTTATAGAAGATAAAATAATGTGAAAGCATTAGTAAGGTTTGATAAAACAGACCGATATCTTTCCCTCCAAGCAAAATCACTTTAGGAAAAAAACCTAAAAAAGAGGATACAAATAGTACATACGTAAATACAAACCATTTAGGTCTGAAAAAAGACAAAAATGTTTGTAACATTAAAAACAAAATGCCTATTAATAACATATTTTATTTTTTTTAAAAAGGTGAGTTAACAAAAGTACACTCATTATTCCTAAACTAAAAGACAAACATAAAGAAATAGTAATAATATTCAATGTATTTGACAGATAAAATAGATATAATAGACCTAAATTGATGCTAATACTTGATAATCGTATCCAAAATATGGTGTTAGCACGACCTATTCCTAATAGGAATTTTTGGACGCCCTCGCTTATGGCTAATAATAAATAGCCAATTAAAAGCGTGTTAAGAACCGTAAATATTTCTGTAGAATAGGTTTTGAAAAAATATTTGATAATATATTCCTCTAAAAATAGAAAGGTAACATAACCGACTGAGGAAATGAATAATAAAAGCAATGTTATTTTATTTAATAGTTGCCTTACATAAGTCATTTCTGTAGATTTATATTTGGAAATGATACTAAATAAAGGGTTAGAGATGTATGATAATAAATTATTAACCAGTATGATAAGTTTTAATGATAAGTCAAACATACCAATGTAGGAACCTTGACCCAAAAATAAAATAACAACATATTTCATAAGAGGCATATGAATGGAACTTAAAACCCCTACTTTGAAAAACTGCAAGGTAGTACGAAATACTTTTTTGAAGTCAGATATTTGAGGTCGGCTTAGTTGGCTGTAAATAGGGGGGAGAAAAAGCAAATGGTATGTGGCTATGATGCAAATGGTGGCTACAGGCACAAAGAAATAGTATAATATAGGGGCTTCAAGAAAAGTCAGAATAAGCCAAGCTATATTAATACAGATAGACTGAAAAAGAAACCCGTAATTTACGATTTGTAATTTGAAATGAGCCTCTAAAGAAGCCCTTAATAAATTATTGAATACAGTTAGTCCTAGTAACAAAACCGAACAGCTGTTGAGCCACCTTAGTTCATTAGAGGTAATATTTAATTTGTCTCCTATAAAGTTGATATTTAGAAGGTAAACTAATATTGAACAGATGATTAGAAATCCTACTATAGCTAAGTTTAATAAGTAAATCGCTGAAATTTGTTGATGATTATCGTTAGAATCTTTTTGATAATAGACCAATGATTTTGATAACCCCAAATCTAAAACACCACTAAAATTGAAAAATAATAAACTGACAGAAATAATGCCGTATTGTTCAAGTCCTATTTTTTGTATGATTAGGGGTAATACAATGATAGATAAAGAAAGGCTTACAATCGTTTTTAGTAAACCGCTATATACATTTTTAACGATATATTTCTTTACATCACTTATTTGCATAACAGTGCTTTCTTTATTTCCTCCACAATTCTTTCACAGGCTTTGCCGTCTCCGTAAGGGTTTTGGGCTTCTGACATCGTATTATAATATGCCTCGTCATCTAATAGTTCCGATACTTCTTTAACGATTAAATCTTGATTGGTTCCCACTAATTTTACCGTTCCGGCTTCAATCGCTTCAGGGCGTTCTGTTGTATCTCGCATTACCAATACCGGTTTTCCTAAGCCGGGAGCTTCTTCTTGAATCCCTCCTGAATCTGTTAGAACCAAATAAGAACGAGACATTAAATACACAAAAGGCAAATACTCCAAAGGTTCTATAAAATGAACGTTGGGTAATTGATTTTCTTCTCCAAAAACAGTATCAATAGGCTGTCTTACATTAGGATTAAGATGCATAGGGTAAATGAAATTTACTAAAGGGTAACGTTCCGCTAAGCTTCTAATGGCTTTACAGATATTTAAAAAACCTTTACCAAAATTTTCTCTTCTATGACCTGTTATCAATACCAACTTAGCATATTGGTCGGTTAAATATTGTTCTGTTATGTCCGATTTTAATCCGCTAGTTAAGAGCTTGTTTTTAACCTCTGTTTTTAAATCTGCTCTATTGTTGATTTGTTCTAAAACCATATATAAAGCATCTATTATCGTGTTTCCTGTTACAAAAATATGTTCTGAATCAATGTTTTCTTTCAGTAAATTTTGTTCACTCAGAAGGGTAGGGGCAAAATGAAAAGAGGACAAACGTGCCGTTAGTTGCCTGTTGGCTTCTTCCGGCCAAGGCGAATATAAATGATGTGTTCTTAAGCCTGCTTCTATGTGTCCAACTGGTATTTGCTGATAAAAAGCTGATAAAGCCGATGCCGTAGAAGTAGAGGTGTCGCCGTGTACAAGCACCAAGTCCGGTTGTGTTGTTTGGAGTACATCACGCATTCCTAATAGCACGCCGGCAGTAACATCGTATAAATCTTGTCCTTGTTTCATTAGGTTTAAATCATAATCAGCTTGTATATCGAATAGATTTAAAACTTGGTCTAACATTTCACGATGTTGTGCGGTAACACAAACTATCGTTTTAAATTGGGTCGTTTCTTTTTGGAAGGCTTTTACCAAAGGCGCCATTTTAATAGCCTCAGGTCGTGTTCCAAAAACCAACATTATTGTTTTCATATATAGTTTATTTTTTAGTTTATGTTTGAAGTTAGATGGGTTTAGAAATTGTTACTGATACCACAAAAATCGAGAATAACTTTTTCCGAAGATTGAGGTAGATTGGTAAATTCTTTATGAGCGACAAGGTAGGCAACTATATCGGCTTTTTCAAAAGCTTCTTTATAATTGGTTAGTTTAAAAACTTTATGTTCTTCTATATTTGGCTCAGCAATCATTATATTAGCATTATTTTCAGACTGCATTACTTTTTGAACAATATATTTTGCCGGTGATTCTCTCAAATCGTCAATATTGGGTTTAAAAGCCAAACCCATTAATGCTACTTGGGGTGCACGGTTATGTTTCAATTGAAATTCTAAAATGGAATTGTGTATCTTTTCAGAACACCATAAAGCTTTATAGTTATTTACTTTTCGTGCTTGTTTTATAATATTGCTTTCCGCAGGGTATTTCGAAACAATAAACCAAGGGTCAACCGCAATACAGTGTCCTCCTACACCACAACCGGGTTGAAGTATATTGACTCTTGGATGTTGGTTGGCTAAATGAATTAGTTCCCAAACATTGATGTCTGCCTTATCGCAAATTATAGATAGCTCGTTGGCAAAAGCAATTTGTACATCTCTTGAAGCATTCTCGGTTAGTTTGCACATTTCTGCCGTTCTGGCATTGGTAGAGTGCAATTGTCCCTTTACAAAGGTTTGATAAAAATCTTTGGCTTTTTCTGTTGAAATGTTATCAATACCGCCTATTACCCTGTCGTTATGGATTAATTCAGAAACGACATTGCCGGGTAATACACGCTCCGGACAATAAGCAATGTGTAAGTTGTTTTCTAATTCAGGGCGTTCTTTGTAAATCAACTGACTTATTTTTTCAGTGGTATGTACAGGACAGGTAGATTCTATTATAAATAAATCTCCTTTTTTTAGAATAGGAATCAGTTGTTGGGTGGCTGATACCACAAAAGAAATATCAGGTTCGTGATTGTCTTTGAAAGGAGTGGGTACGACTATAAAATAGGCGTCAGATATTTCAGGTTTTAGAGAAGCCTTTAGCAATCCTTTTTCGACTACTTCAGCAACCATTTGTTTTAGGTCGGGTTCAACAATGTGAATATCTCCTTGATTGATGGTGTTTACTACTTGGGGGTTGGTATCTACTCCTATTACCTCAATGCCATTGTTGGCAGTTACTGTGGCAGTTGGTAAACCAATATACCCTAATCCCATAAAACAAGCTTTTTTAATTTTATTCATAAGGTTTATTTTTCAATTTAAAGTGTATTCATTTTAATTAGTTAATTATCTGTAATTACTCTTTGAACCCTATTCTGCATTTTAAATATTCTTGTTGTTTTATGCTGTTGCAAAACAATATTTTATGTCGTTTTCAAACCTTTTTTAGCAAAGCTTTTTTTGAAGGATTGATAAACCCATTGCCTTATTGTAATCGGGGCTTATTGACGGTGTTCTGATGCAGAAGTTGGGTTGAAACAAAGGCACCAAACAAGCGCAAAGATAATAATTAATTTGATAATCCTTTAAATAGGTAGAAAAGTTTGTAAAGTTGAAGGTTACAAGCAATTTTAAATGGTGTTAGGTTTTGGGAAGAATATGTTAATGTGATAATTTGTTAATGCGGTAATGTGTTGAAAGTTCGTAAGGTTTTAAAGTTGGAAAGTTTTAAGGTTGTAATGTTGAAAGTAGCTTGCGCTTATTCCTTATATTCTATAGAATAACAAAATAAGCGTGACCTTAGATGTAAGCACTGCACTGAGCGTAGTTTGTAACTACGTTCTAATAAAAAAAAGCATTTGTTGAAGTGTTAAAAGTACTAAGCAAAACAGCCAATACCTGATACCCAATACCTATAAAAAATTCTTAATTTATTAATGTGTTGAAAGTTCGTAAGGTTTTAAAGTTGGAAAGTTTTAAGGTTGTAATGTTGAAAGTAGCTTGGGCTTATTCTTTACATTTTATAGAATAACAAAATAAGCGTGACCTTAGATGTAAGCACTGCACTGAGCGTAGTTTGTAACTACGCTTTAATATAAAAAAGGCATTTGTTGATGTGTTGAAAATTCCAAGCAAAACAGCCAGACCCAACATTCAACAACAAAATTCTTCATTTTTAGAGCCCTACGCTTTTTTATTCCAGTCCTGACAGGTTTTCAAAACCTGTTCAGGTCTAAGCGTTTGTGTTTAATTTTGAGTATTCCCTCGCTAGCGCGAGCTTGTAGCTCGTGCTTAAATCTACCAATTCTTACATAATAAGATTTATACATTGTTAATATTTGTTACTACTCATAGTAATAT
>PDWI01006505.1_pt1 | contig 14612 bp, 12 predicted proteins | sample 1430891 | NCBI WGS metagenome assembly PDWI01 (sample SAMN01162508, study PRJNA174530) | Oral metagenome, whole genome shotgun sequencing project. | biome: Marine environment; feature: Marine mammal; material: Swab sample of the gingival sulcus; isolation source: swab sample of gingival sulcus... | reverse complement strand
ATTGGTTTATCGCGGCATTGTTTTTACAGCTTTTATCAAAGAGAGCAAAGTTAAAGCGGTATTTATCAGTGCGATTACCTTTTCACTGTTGCATTCAGTCAATGTATTCGGTGGATTAGCGTTTGGCGATATGTTGGGGCAGTTAGGAATGACCTTACTTTCGGGGGTATTCTATGCGTTTGTCAGACTAAAAATAAACAATATTATCCCCATCATTATTTTTCATTGGTTTTGGGATTTTGGTCTTATGGGTGGGCAAGTTTTGCAAATGGACGAAACGAATAATATGCTGACTTCAGTTTTTTTAGTGTTTGAGATTGTGTTTGTCTGTACTTATTTGCCGTATTGGGTTTATAAAGAAGTGAAAGAAAACCGATAAGCGAGGTCAAAATGACAAATAAACCTGATTATATTCAAGATTATCCGATTAACACAACATTACTAGACACGAACCAGGCATTGAGCCTAACAGGATTACTCAACCTATTACAAGACGTGGGGGCAGAACACGCCGATATTCTCAACGCTGGTAATGATTTTTGTATTCAGAACAATGTCTTTTGGGTGTTCACTCAACAACGCCTACGCATTGAACGTATTCCTGTGTATAAGGAAGTTTTAACGATTAAAACGTGGTTACGCAATATCGGTGGTATATCATCGGTGCGAGATTATGCGTTATTCGTAGGCGATGAGCAAATTGCCAGTGGTTGTTCGCAGTTTTTATTATTGGACGGAAAAACACATCGTCCGCAACGGTTAAGTCGTTTTGCCGACCTTTTACCCGAGCATTCGATTGAGCCAAATGATTTTGATACCAGAAAAATTGTTTTACCTGAAACGATGAATGCCGTGCAAGAGCATACCGTAACAACGGGCGACCTAGACCACAATCAGCACGTCAATAATACCAAATACACGCAGTGGGTGTTGGATAGTTTGCCACTCGAACAACAGCAAAAACAAGTATGCGAATATGAAACGAATTTTATCGCACAAACATTTTTAGGCGATAAGGTGTTGTGTTACAGTGATTTTGCCACCGATAGCCCTGCCGATACGAATACCGATAGCCTGTCTGATACCATACATTTTAAAGTTAATAATGCCGATACCGATAAGACGTTGTTTACATCTCGTATTGTTTATCGGTAATGAAAAAAGAAAGTTATAAATGAATAAAACCGCAATCCTTATCGGTGCAACTGGTCTCACAGGTAGTCATTTGCTAGATTTATTACTCGCAAGTGATGACTATAAAAAAGTAAAAATATTTACTCGTCGAGCAACAGGAAAAACGCATTCAAAATTAGAAGAAATTGTCTGTAATGTGTTACACCTTGAACAGCAAGCCGATAATTTTACAGCCGATGAAGTGTTTGTCTGTATCGGTACAACCAAAGCCAAAACGCCGGATAAAGACTTATATCGTGCCATTGATTACGGTATTCCCGTAACCTCAGCAAAATTAGCCGAGCAAAATAATATACCAACACTCAGTGTCATTTCAGCTATCGGTGCGGATACCGATAGCCGATTTTTTTACAGCCGAACCAAAGGCGAAGTGGAGCAAGATATTTTACAATGCAACATTCCAAATATTCTCATTTATCGTCCATCACTGATTTATGGTAACCGAAAAGAGCAACGCATAGGGGAGGCTATCGGTATTTGGTTGGTTAATATTTTACAATTTGTCATGATAGGCAAGTTGAAAAAATACCGTGCGATTAGTGGCGAAGATGTCGCAAAAGCCTTGTTTAACGGCGCTAGCCGTCAAGGTCATCACGTTATTTTTAATGATTATTTCTAAAAATTTAACAAATAAATAATATTTTGCATGCAAAATACTTGTAAATAAGTTTCTATCGGTTAAAATAATTTGCATGCAAAATAATTTTAATAAAACAGGAGTAAAAAAATGTCCATTTTAGCAACAGCACAAAAGCGTTATTCAGCCAAAGCGTTTAACCCAAACAAAAAAATCAGCGATGCCGATATGCACACACTCAAAACCATTTATCAGTTAAGCCCGTCGAGTATTAATATTCAGCCGTGGCACACACTGATTACCGACAGTGAAGCGGGTAAAAAACTTATTAGCCAGGCCACACAGGGCAATTATATTGTCAATGAGCAAAAAATTTTAGATGCTTCTCACGTGATGGTGTTGTGTGTCCGTAATGATATTGACCAAAATCATTTGGATAGATTACTCGTCAAAGAACAAACCGATGGGCGTATTTCTGATGAGGAAGTTTTCAATACAACCAAAGCCTTGTATAGTCGTTATTTAGCAAGCATTAGTGCTAATCCTGATTTTTTAAAGGCGTGGACAGCACACCAAGTCTATATCGCTTTGGGTGGATTATTGTTAGCCGCTGCTGATATGGGTATCGATACACTGCCAATGGAAGGCTTTGACCCTGACATTTTAACTGAAGTGTTGCACTTAAAAGAGAAAGGTCTAACCCCCGTAGCATTGGTAGCACTGGGTTATCATAGTGATGACGATTTTAATGCTAAATTACCCAAATCTCGTTTTGAATTAGATGAGATTTTTACCCACTTCTAAATAGAAATAGTTAAAAGAACAAATATATTAAAAAAATTACTTGGGCTTGCCCCACAACCTACCGAAGACGGAGCATTTACTCCGTCAAAACTTGCCCTAAAATTGGCAACTTCGGATACCACCGATTTTGATAATACGGTTTACGACAATCCCTATCAAGGCAATAAAAAAATCTTAATGGTTTGTACCGAAGAACGCAATATGACGATGGCAAATGGTACAAAATTTTCCACAGGCAATCACCCAGTAGAAATGCTGTTGCCGATGTTGCACCTTAACAATGCAGGTTTTGAAGTGGATATTTACACACCAACAGGCAAGTCGGTCAAAATCGAAATGTGGGCAATGCCACAACAAGATAAAAACGTGCAAAACATCTATTCACGGTACAAATCACAATTTGAAAAACCGAAAAGTTTAGCCGATTTTGTGCAAAATGAAATGAATGACACCGATGACTATGCAGCAATTTTTATCCCAGGGGGACACGGAGCAATGCTTGGACTGCCTAAAAATGAAGATTTGGAAAAACTTACTCATTGGTCGCATAAAAAGGACCTATTTAGTCGTCCCTGAACAATTCACTGGGCGCGCAATTTACTGTTGCTCCCATAACGAGAGCAAAACCAAAAACTTTTACTTTTTTACCATTAGGTCAGCAAAACCGAGTCATGTTCACCATATGACGACAGAAGAAATTAATCGGTATTTGATACGATAATATAAAAAAACCCGTTGTGCAATTAGAGAAAAATATATCAAAGCAGCATGTCGTCATTGCGGGCGGTAGCTAAGCAATCCCCCCACTACTTTGCACGATAGCGATGGATTGCTTCGTCCCCAGCGTACGCAAGTTTACGGCAGGGTTCCTCGCAATGACGAGTTTTTATCTTTTTTTACAACAATAAAATATAAAGCTTTTCCCTGGATGCAGAACAGGTTTAATAATTATTTAGTATCAATAAGTTGCTGCACAATTCCCGGATTCGCCAAGGTGGAAATATCACCGATATTATCAAAATCGTGTTCGGCGATTTTACGCAAAATACGGCGCATAATTTTTCCTGAACGTGTTCTCGGCAGCCCCGGTGTAAAGTGGATATGGTCGGGGGTTGCCACCGGGCCGATACGCTCGCGCACCCAGCCGACCAACTCTTTTTTCAACTCATCGCTGGGCTGCTCGCCTTTGTACAGGGTGGCATAAACGTAAATCCCCTGCCCTTTCAGGTCGTGGGCGATACCGACGACAGCCGTCTCCGCCACTTTTGGATGCAGGTCAAAGGCGTCTTCGATTTCTGCCGTCCCCATACGATGCCCGGAAATATTTAAGATGTCATCCACCCGGCCGGTAATGCGGTAATAACCGTCTTTACAGCGAATAGCGCCGTCCCCGGTGAAATAATGGCCCGGGAAGGCACCGAAGTAAGCATTAATATAACGCGGGTGATCGCCGTAAATGGTACGGGCCATACCCGGCCAACTTTGTTTAAAGGCCAGCATTCCCTCAACTTCAATTTCGTCAATGACCGTGGCATTTTCATTGAGTAAAACCGGTTCAATACCAAAGAAAGGCAGAGTCGCCTTACCCGGTGTTTGATCCCATAAATAAGGAATCGGGGTAATCATATGGCCGCCGGTTTCGGTTTGCCACCAGGTATCAACAATAGGACAGCGATGCTCACCGACGTGGTCGTTATACCACTCCCAAGCCTCTACGTTGATTGGCTCACCCACTGAACCCAGTATCCGCAAGGAAGACAAATCGTGATTTTCCACATACTGCGGTCCTTCTGACATCAAAGAACGCAATGCTGTCGGGGCGGTATAGAAAATATTGACCTTGTGTTTTTGACAAACATCCCAAAAACGCGACGGGGACGGATAGGTTGGAATACCCTCGAATAACAGGGTATTGGCCCCGTTGGCGAGCGGGCCGTAAATCATGTAAGTATGCCCGGTAATCCAACCGACATCAGCCGTACACCAAAACACTTCTCCGGGTCGATAATCGAAAACCATTTCGTGGGTAAACGAAGCAAACACTATATACCCGCCCGTGGTGTGTAACATGCCCTTGGGTGTACCGGTTGAACCGCTGGTATAGAGGATAAACAGCGGATCTTCGGCATTCATCGGTTCGGCCGGACAATCGGTAGATTGATGAGCAACCAAATCGTTATAAGCCACATCACGCCCGGCGAGTAAATTCATCGGACCGTCGGTGGTTTCTACAACCACTACCTGCTTGACCTTGTCAGTCATTGTTAAGGCCTCGTCAACACTGTTCTTTAGTTTGATGCGTTTTGCCCCGCGCAGTCCCTCATTGGCGGTAATCACATATTCGGCGTGACAGTTATCAATACGGGTGGCTAAACTCTCGGCACTAAAGCCGCCAAACACGACTGAATGCACTGCCCCGATACGGGCACAAGCCAACATGGCATAAGCTGCCTCCGGCACCATTGGCATATAGATAATCACCCGGTCACCTTTTTTAACACCCAGGGATTTCAAGCCGTTAGCAAGGCGGGTAACGTGGTCGTAAAGTTCTTGATAAGTAATTTTTTTATCCAGCACCGGGGTGTCGGCTTCCCAGGTAATGGCAATATCATTGGCTTTTTCGGGTAAATGGCGGTCAATACAGTTATAACAAGCATTTAGCTCACCGTCTTCAAACCATTTAATGTCGTGGTTGCCGCTAAATTCGGCATTACGTACCTTGCTGTAAGGCTTAAACCAATGCAGTCGTTTACCGACTTCACCCCAAAAAGCGTCAGGGTCATTGACGGATTGCTCGTACAGACGTTGGTATTCGGCATAGTCCTTGATGGCGTGGTGAGTTCCGCTAAAATGAATTTTTTCGTTGTTCATTTGTTATCCTCTTATGTTAATTATTTGATAATTTATTATTCAAGATATAAACTTCGCAGATATTAATAAAAAAAATGGTATTTGTAAACCTTTTCGTGCAAAAGAACAGACAAACCGTTCCCTTAAATTGCCTGACCAAACGGCAGTGATAAGGCTTGCGGCTAGTGTGCTGTTGAACGCAGAAAATCGGTCAAAAATGCTTCGGCCTCGGCTTCGGTGGGGACTCTTTTGGTTGGTTTGACTAGCTCAATCAAACTAAAACCCGACGCTTGCCAGTTATCGGGAACCACGCACAATTTCAATTTGGGCGCAAACCCCATGTCTTTGGCAAGCCGTAGCGACAATTCATCCAATAACGGGGTTATGCGAGTAGCAACATTAGCATTGGCAACATTTAACTGCCAAACACTGGGGTAATATTTTAGACGAATACCGGCTTGCAAAGTATCGGGGATTAATTGACACAATTTTTGAATGTGCGGCTTGTCGGCAAAATCACTTATCTCGCCTAAAGGAATGCCGGCCTTTTCCCAAGAGCGATAAACACGGCGTAACTGCAAAAATGGTGGTAATTCGTTATCCGCTTGTAAAAATTGGTCATACTGACTTAAAATAGCCGATAAACGCTCGGCAGTTTCGCTGTCATTAACGGCCAAGACCCAGGTATTGGGGCTTTGGGTAAAGCGTAAATCCTTGTGGTACTTTTCGGGTAAATATTTTTTTACCAAAGTTGCCGATTGCACTAAGAATTGAGAAAGCTGATGCGCCTGCAAAAAGGGCGAACTTTGCCATAACTGTTTGTAAAAACCTTCTTTCATTAAGACAGGAAAAGCATCATTCGGCAAACTAAAATTACTGTCGCTGCCTTTGCTTAAATGGATGCCCTCGTACTTCTTGCGTGTTTTTTTCATAAAATCCAGAAATTGTTACCGAACTGAAAGACCTTTAATTGAAAATAAGGTATCATACCCCCATACTTTAGCACATTGCTATTCAACAAAAAATAACAGGCTGGAAAATGTTAGGAAAAATTGCCAAAAAAATTATCGGCTCGCGCAATGACCGATTTATCAAATCACTACAAAAAGATGTCAATGCCATCAATGCTTTAGAAGCACAGATGCAGGCCCTGTCCGATGAACAATTAAAAGCTAAAACGGATGAATTCAAACAACGGCTTGCCGACGGGGCGGCACTGGACAGCCTGTTACACGAAGCCTTTGCCGTTTGCCGCGAAGCGGCTGTGCGCACGGTGGGATTGCGTCACTATGACGTCCAGTTGGTCGGTGGTATCGTCCTGCATCAGGGCAAAATTGCCGAAATGCGTACCGGTGAAGGTAAAACTCTGGTGGCAACGCTGGCGGTTTACTTAAACGCCCTCACCGGCAAGGGGGTACACGTGGTGACGGTCAACGATTATCTTGCCCGCCGTGACGCCGAACATATGGGCAAAGTTTACGGTTTTTTAGGACTGACCACCGGTGTCTGCGTCGGGGAAATGCCGATTGAGGAAAAAATCGCCGCCTATGAATGCGATGTGATTTACGGCACCAACAACGAATTCGGTTTTGATTATTTACGTACCAATATGGCATTGACGGTGGAAGAACGCCTGCAAAAAGGGCTGAATTTTGCCATTATTGATGAAGTCGATTCGATTCTTATTGACGAAGCCAGAACACCGCTGATTATCTCCGGCGCGGTTGATCAGGACAACGATATTTATCGCCGTTTGAATAAGATTGTACCGCATTTAACCCGTCAAATAAGCGAAGACGAACCGGGTGATTTCACCGTCGATGAAAAAGATAAAACGGTGGGACTGACCGATGACGGACACGATAAGGTCGAGGGATTGTTAAACGACGCAGGCTTACTGAAGGACGGCGAATCCATTTACAATCCGGCCAATATCGGTTTGTTTCACCACTTAAATGCTTGTTTGCGCGCCCATCATTTATACCACAAAGACGTGGAATATATCGTCAGTGACGGAGAAATCATCATCGTTGACGAGTTTACCGGCCGCACCATGCCGGGCCGCCGCTGGTCGGAAGGCCTGCACCAAGCCATCGAAGCCAAGGAGGGCGTGGAAGTGCAATCGGAAAATCAAACCATGGCCTCGATTACCTTCCAGAACTTTTTCCGCATGTACGATAAATTATCCGGCATGACAGGTACAGCAGATACGGAAGCTTTTGAATTCCAACAAATTTACAATCTGGAGACCATTGTTATTCCAACCAATTTACCGGTGCAACGCAGCGATGAAGCCGATGCCATTTTCCTCAACCAAAAAGGCAAATTTAACGCTGTGGTGGCCGATATTATCGACTGTCACGAACGCGGCCAACCGGTATTGGTAGGGACAACCTCAATTGAGGTGTCGGAACTAATCGGTTCACAATTGGCAAAAACCAAAATTCACTACGAAGTGTTAAACGCCAAACAACACGAGCGTGAGGCCCATATCATTGAAAATGCCGGGCGAGCCGGAGCCGTCACCATTGCCACCAATATGGCCGGACGTGGGACGGATATCGTGTTGGGCGGCAGCTTGGACGCCCGCCTGCGTGATTTGGGTAAAGATGCCGACCCGGCCGTTATTGAACAAACCAAGGCCGAATGGCAACAAGACCACGAAGCCGTTGTTGCGGCGGGCGGGTTGCGTATTGTTGGTACGGAACGCCACGAATCGCGTCGTATTGATAACCAGTTGCGTGGACGGGCGGGACGTCAGGGTGACCCCGGTTCTTCCAAATTTTATTTATCGTTGGAAGATAACCTGATGCGGATTTTTGCTTCCGAACGCCTCGCCGGTATGATGCAAAAACTGGGGATGACCGAAGACGAAGCCATCGAACACCGCATGGTCAGCAATGCCATCGAAAATGCCCAACGCAAAGTCGAAGCGCATAACTTCGATGCCCGCAAGCAATTGATTGAATATGATGATGTTGCCAATGAACAACGCAAGGTGGTCTATTCGCAGCGTAATGATATTATGGAAGCCGACGATGTGAGCAATATGATTGACAATATGCGTATCGGGGCAATCTCCTTACAAGTGGATAACTATATTCCACCGCAGGCCATGTTATCCGAATGGGATAAAGACGGTTTACAAAACGCCGTGTTGGCGGATACGGGGTATGAACTGAATATTGACGCCTTGATTGAGGAAAACCCGCAGTTGACGGGCGAAGATGTCAAAGACCACCTGATTGCCCATTTGCAACAGGCTTACCAAGAAAAAATGCAGCCGGTTGATGAGGATTGGCGCAAGGCTTTTGAACGCGTCATCACCTTGCAAATTTTGGATACCAAGTGGCGGGAACACCTGAAAGCGATGGATTATCTGCGCCAAAGTATCGGTCTGCGGGCCAGCCGCGCCCAAAAGGACCCGCGGCAAGAATACAAGCGTGAAGCCTTTCATATGTTCGAGGGCTTATTGGATAAGGTGGCAGAGGAATCGACCCGCTTTTTCTCGCAAGTACAATTTCAGGAAGAACCGACGCCGGTTGAAGAATTACAGGCGGCAGGCCACGTTGATCACGTGTCCGGCGAGCACCGCCATATCGACAGCCTGCACGCGGAAAATAACCAAGATGAAGTGGAAAATTTAGACGATAACCCTTATGCCGGTGTACACCGTAATGCGCCGTGTCCTTGCGGTTCGGGTAGAAAATTCAAACGCTGTCACGGCAAGTTAACCTAGGTAGTGTAGTCACGAGATATTGTTTTTTATCAGTAATTCTGGCAACTGTCATTCACTCTGGCCATCGCCCAAACGGCAATGTTGGCAATGTTCTCCTGGCGCAGTTGCTGGCTCAGCTGGTTAACCGTCGTCCCGGTGGTAACAATATCATCGACAATAACCACTTTTTGCGGCAACGGTGCCGATAGTTGTCGGTGGATGATGTAACGATGTTGATTTTTCTGCCGTTGTCGATAGTTTAATTTTGCTTGTTTTTTTACCCAAAAAGGCAGCGTCACCCGATTTTGCGGCACAATAGGCAGGCCAAAACACTGCGATAAGGTTTTGGCCAATAACCACGGTAAATTAAATCCGCGCTGCATCAGGCGTGAACGCGGACTTGGCATGGCCAGCAGATGATAGTCGGCAAAATCATTACCCCAATCGGGATATTTTTCAGCAAAATCACGAATTAATATTTGCAAAGCCAAGATGGCGGCAAGCCGTCTGGCAACTTTCGCCCGGATAATCAGGGCTGACAACCTGTCATCATAATTACCAACATAAAACAAATGTTCATAAGCCGGCGGTTTAGCCAGACACTGACTGCAACGCAAGGTAAGGCTTGCGCCGGTGATGGCTTGCCCGCAAATTTGACAACAGTACTCGGGCTTACTAACGCTTTTTCGGCAGGCATCACACAAGACGCCCTGCCCCGTACAGCCACAAAGCACACAAGGCGAAGCAAACAACGCGTTAAAGGAATAAGATAAACCGTATTTCACTGGATATAATGGTCTGTAAAACCGACAACATAATTATGAAAGTTAAATGCATGAAGATGACTACCTCGAGCGGCACTGAAAAAACGCCCGGCTGTAGCCCCGGGGGAGGAATAACTCACTTTTGGTGTGACCATTTGCTATTTTTTGTTGCTATTTTTTGTTGCTATTTTTTGTTCGTCGGAAACTTATCCTCTGATAGTCATTTCCAGCCGTCACCCATCCTTTAGGCAGCTCCGCCAAATGCCCATTTCGGCAAATAACTGCGTCATGCGTTTCTCACAATTTTCGCCTATCTATTTGATATATTAAAGATTGGCTGTGGCACTATTCCTTGTTCTTTACACGAACCGTACATTCGGTGGAGTTTCCTTTGTTTAATCTTCTGATTCGGCAGTGCCTTTTCCGATACCAAATAACACGGCACCAATAGCCATTTCAATGTATGCGGAGTACTGCCAAATCATTTCCGGTAACTGCACACCAATTTTTCCCCATAAGTCGAAGTTGGCATAGCTGCCGCCCAAATCAACTAAACCAAAAATAAATATTACCGCGCCAAGAATTAAAAATATTTTTCTCATCGTTACCACTCCTTTACATTAAAACAGGTAAGATTATAGCACTTGGTAAATTAAAAAAAAAACAAACCAACAGCATAGATGGATAAAATGCTCTTACCTACCCCGTACCATCATTGACGATAACCCATTTAACCGTTGGGTTTGACTTGTAATGGTTATCGGCAAAGCAAGATGATATATTTGAATAGTTATTAAATAAAATAATAAATAATATTGATTTTTTTGAGTATATATACTACACTAGGGGGCAATAAAACCGCCACCACGAGGTTTATAATGAGTACACGACCGTCCTCCAAGCGCCCCAGCATCCTAATCTCACTGATTCCTATTGTTTTTTTAATCGTCGCCATGACGCTCAATGTGATGGTTTTCAAAGACAATGCAACCTATGGGCCCAACCAGTTTGCACTGATTTTTTCGGCTTTGCTGGCCGGATTATTGGGTGTGTCTCGATTAAAAACACCCTACCAGAAAATTGAAGATGCCATGGTGGCCTCCATTGGTATGTCAATGCAGGCAATGCTGATTTTACTTGTTGTCGGTGCGCTGATTGCCAGTTGGATTATGTCCGGTGTGGTGCCGTTATTAATTCTTTACGGCTTAAAAATCATTAACCCGAGTATTTTCCTATTTGTTGCCTGTGTTGTTAGTTGTATTGTTTCGCTGTCAACGGGCAGTAGCTGGTCAACCAGCGGCACCATTGGTGTGGCTTTGATTGCCATCGGTCAAACGCTTAATATTCCTCTGGGTATGGTTGCCGGAGCAGTGATTTCAGGTGCCTACTTCGGTGATAAAATGTCACCGTTATCGGAGACAACGAATCTGGCACCGGCAATGGTAGGCACGGATTTGTTTACCCATATTCGGCATATGGTTTACACCTCCGGTCCCGCAATTATTATCAGTTTGCTGCTGTTTTTAATTTTGGGCTTCTTTTATCAAGGCGATACACTCAATGCCAACCAAATTGAAGAAGTACTCGATATTATTCAACAGAACTTTAATACAACGCCGCTATTATTGGTTGTACCCCTTGTCACGATAGTATTAGTGGCACGTAAATTCCCGGCATTGCCGGCATTGTTATTAGGGGTGATTTTAGGTGTTGTGTGTACACTGATTTTTCAGCAAGATTTACTCAAGCAATTGGCGGGAGGCGATATAAAATCTTATTATAATTTTATTGTTAGTTGTTTAGCCGATGGTTTTGAGATTAAAACGGGCAATACGATGATTGACGAACTCTTTAGCCGAGGCGGTATGGCCAATATGTTAAATACCATCTGGCTGATTTTCTGCGCCATGGTCTTCGGCGGTGCTTTAGAAGCTACAGGGATGCTGCAACGTCTCGCCGAAGCCATTTTATCGATTGTGCACGGTACCGGTTCACTAATCGGTGCAACGGTCGCGACTTGTTTATTTACCAATGCCACGGCATCCGACCAGTATATCGCCATTGTTGTACCGGCACGTATGTTTAAGGCGGCTTATGCCAAAGCCGGATTGCATCCGAAAAACCTATCGCGTGCCGTGGAAGATTCCGGGACCGTGACGTCGGTACTGATTCCGTGGAATTCCGGCGGTGCCTTTCATGCCGGTGTTTTAGGCGTATCAACACTTACCTATTTGCCGTTTTGTTTTTTCAATATACTCAGCCCAATTATCTCGGTATTTTTAGGCGCAATGAATTTGACTATTGAACGCATTCGTACGGAACATGATAATATGCCAATAAATCAACCGGATTATCAGGAGGAAATCTCAACATGATTATTTTATTACCTATTGATTTAACCGACCCCAGTCGTGAATTAGCAGCGGTAACCGAAGCAGTTAAACAACATAAAGCCTTTGGTGGTAAGTTGCATTTGCTAACCGTCGTCCCTGAATTTAACAACAAATTATTTCAGGCACTGTATGCCGAGAATGTCGGTGAACAGGCAACTGAACATGTACAAAAATCGTTGGCACAGTTTTGTCGGCGACATCTGCCCGATGGAACAACTTACCAAACACAAGTCAAGGCAGGTATTGTTTATAAAGAAATTTTACAAACAGCCAAACAAATCAATGCCAATTTAATTGTTATGTCCGCCAGCCGTCCCGAATTAGCCGATTATTTGATGGGGCCTAATACCGGTAAAGTTGTCAGACATTCGCAGTGTTCGGTGTTAGTGGTGCGTAAAGACTAATTTATAACTGTCCCATTTTTGGGGGTGGTTTTACAAACAATACCTTATTGCGGTGGTGAATTATTATCCGAAGGCATTATTCCCGGTGCCGTACAAATTCCGCCCGACGGCAACCCAATTGTATTACAAAAGGACGCTCAGTCAATCGGTGGCTATCCAAAAATCGGTATTATTACCGAGCCGTAGCGGTCATTATTGGCTCAAATGCCTGTAGGTCGAAAGCTACGCTTTCGTTTTAGCAACTAAAAGACAGGCTGTAGTCGCGCCAACATATTGTTCAGGGACGACTAAAGAAGTGGTTACAACACCCCAAACCGGCCTACGCGGGCCATGATACCAAGATACTATCCGAAGCTACAGGGTTACAAAATCATAGCGGCAATCCACCCCCCGGCGATAAGCGGCAAGTTGAAATGGATAAAAGTGGGGACAACCGTATCCCAGATATGATCATGCTGACCATCGGCGTTCAGGCCGGCGGTTGGTCCGAGGGTTGAATCCGACGCCGGAGACCCGGCATCCCCCAGTGCACCGGCAGTGCCGATTATCGCCACTGTCGCCATCGGCGAAAAGCCGAAGTTAAGGCAGAGCGGTACATAAATAACGGCAATGATTGGAACGGTTGAGAACGATGACCCGATGCCCATGGTAATCAATAAGCCGACTATCAGCATCATTAAGGCGGCAAGCCCTTTGCTGTCACCAATCAACGCGGTAGAGGCCTTAACCAATGCCGGGACTTCGCCCGTATTGTTCATCACCGCCGAAAATCCTTGTGCCGTCACCATGATAAAACCGATTAGCGCCATCATCCGCAGGCCCAGCACGAATACATCGTCAACATCTTTCCATTTATAGGATCCCGAAAAACTCAGAATAGCAAAACCAATCAGCCCGGACAGAATCATCGAACCGGAATAAAGCTGCACACCAAGTACGACAATAATCGCCAACACGCTGAGCACGATTTGAAACGGTTTGAGGTCACGATCAACCGGTTCTTTGTCATCCTGCGCTGCCACCGCCCGAAGCTCATACTCGCGCGGTTTGCGATAGCTGATCATAATCGCCACCAGCAATCCCAGAATCATGCTGAGTGCTGGGATAAGCATCGCAAACGGTATCGACGAGGCATCCATGGAAAAACCAACCCCTTCGCCCGCGAGGTTAATATTTTTCGCCAGCACGTTTTGTTGATAAACCGCGCCAAATCCAACCGGAAACAGCATATAGGCCAAGATTAAGCCGCAGGTCAGCGAACAGGCGGCGGCGCGCCGATCCAGTTTTAACATGTCCATCACAGCCATCAGCGGCGGCACCAGGATGGGGATAAAGGCAATGTGTACAGGGACAAGCGTTTCTGCCAAGCTCGCGCAAATCAAAAACGCACTGTATAGTACCATTTGCGCAAAGATAACGTTAGACTCGCTACCTTTTGCGCCGACAATAGAGACGATTTTTTCCCCCAACAGATGCGTGATGCCTGAGCGAGACAGCGCCACGGCAAAGGCCCCTAGCAACGCATAAGACAGTGCAATCGTGGCACCATTGCCAAGCCCGCCCTCGAACAGTTTGACGATTTCAGGAATCGACAAGCCGGCATTCAGCCCGCCGACGAATGTGGCAAGAATAAGCGCCAAAACCACCGGTACTCTGACCAGACTCAGACCCATCATCACCACGACAGCTAGTACAATTGAATTCATAATTTCCCCCTCCCTTTTTATTAAAAAACCACGCAGGTGCAACTAACAAGATTAACAATGCGGCGCGCGATAAATATTTTTTAAATTAATAAAAAACATATTTTTTGGGGCTGAAGTAGATTAGCCCTAAATTTCACACCATTTTTTCAGTATTTTTAACTGATTTGACGGTGTCCCATAATTAAACCTAAACTCACATTCT
>PDWI01008386.1_pt1 | contig 14615 bp, 13 predicted proteins | sample 1430891 | NCBI WGS metagenome assembly PDWI01 (sample SAMN01162508, study PRJNA174530) | Oral metagenome, whole genome shotgun sequencing project. | biome: Marine environment; feature: Marine mammal; material: Swab sample of the gingival sulcus; isolation source: swab sample of gingival sulcus... | reverse complement strand
AGCGCCAAAAGATAAAATATTTGATATTGATTTGACATATCTAACCTCTCGTGGAAATTGGTATTATACCAGTTGGAAAGGAGATGTGCAAAAATCAGGAGGTATTGCTACTAATATTGGTGTGCATTTTTATGATATGTTAGCCTATGTTTTTGGAAACGTGAAAAAGAATATTGTACATATTCATACACATGATAGGGCTGCGGGTTATTTGGAGTTGGAACGAGCAAGAGTAAGGTGGTTTTTATCCATTAATTATGATGTATTGCCGGAAGAGATAAAAGCTAAAGGACAACGTACTTATCGTTCAATTACCATTGAAGGAGAAGAGTTGGAATTCTCAGGAGGATTTACAGATTTACATACACGGGTTTACGAAAGTATTTTATCCGGTAATGGCTATGGGCTGGAAGATGCTCGTCAGGCGATTGAGATTGTTCATGATATTAGAAATGCAACGCCAATTGGATTAAAAGGCGATTATCATCCTTTTGCCCAAAAAGAGTTGGTAAAACACCCATTTATAGTTAGATAGTTATAGAATTGAAAAAAAGAGTTTAACGATGCGCCTTTCTTCAAGGTATATACATGTGATAAAAAATAGATGGTATTAATATTTTTGAAGAAAAAGTAAATAATTAGGTGTAAAAAACTATTAAGAAAGCTAGAACAATAGAAAAATATTATTTTAGGAATAGAAGAATATAAAAAAAATAAGAAAAATAGAATGAGATTAGTAATGATAGGAACAGGTTATGTTGGTCTTGTTTCGGGAACTTGTTTTGCTGAGATGGGAAACCATGTAACATGTGTTGATATTGACAAAGAAAAGATTGAGAAGTTAAAAGAGGGAGTTATTCCTATTTTTGAACCAGGTTTGGAGCCTATGGTAGTTAGAAATGTAAAAAATAAGAATTTGTTTTTTACTACTAATTTACCAGAGGCTATAAAAAAATCAGATATTGTATTTATTGCTGTAGGAACTCCTATGGGTGAAGATGGTTCGGCAGATTTACAGTATGTTTTAGCAGTGGCTAAAGAAATAGGAGAAACCATGCAAAAGCCATTGATTGTTGTTGATAAATCAACGGTTCCTGTAGGAACAGGAGATAAAGTGAAATCTGTTATTCAAAAGGAGTTAGATAAAAGAGGAGTGGATTTAACATTTGATGTAGTTTCTAATCCTGAATTTTTGAAAGAAGGAGCAGCTATTGATGATTTTATGAAACCAGATAGGGTTGTTATCGGTGCAGAGAGTGAACATGCTTTTAAGATGATGAAAGAGTTGTATAGTCCATTTTTTAGAACACATGATCGTTTTATAACTATGGATATACGATCGGCAGAGATGACAAAATATGCAGCTAATACAATGTTGGCAACAAAGATTTCTTTTATGAATGAAGTAGCTAATATTTGTGAAAGGGTAGGAGCAGACGTTAATAATGTACGAGTAGGTATTGGATCGGATAGCCGTATAGGATATAGTTTTATTTATCCGGGATGTGGATATGGTGGTTCTTGTTTTCCAAAAGATGTGAAAGCTTTAAAGCGCATAGCTGAACAACATGGATATACGCCACAATTGATTGAGGCAGTAGAAGATGTAAATGATAGGCAAAAGTTAGTTGTTGCCAATAAAATCATTAAAAAATACGGAGAAGATTTAACAGGTAAAACATTTGCTGTTTGGGGATTGGCGTTTAAGCCACAGACAGATGATATGAGAGAAGCGCCTGCAATTTATATTATTAAAGAGTTGGTAAAACGAGGAGCAAAAATACAAGCCTATGATCCTAAAGCAATAGAGGAAGCAAAAGGGTTTTATTTAAAGGGAGTTGATGTTGATTATAAAGAAAGCAAATATGAGGCTTTAAAGGGAGCAGATGCGATGGTATTACTAACAGAATGGAAAGAAATTTATTGAAAGAAAAAGTGATTTTTGATGGTCGTAATCAATATATTGCGTATAATTTGGAGGACAAAGGATTTGATTATTATAGAATAGGGAAATAAAGAAAAAATAGAATAATGAAAGGAATAGTATTAGCAGGAGGTTCAGGAACAAGACTTTATCCTATAACAAAAGGGGTGTCAAAACAGATGCTTCCAATATATGATAAACCCATGATATTTTATCCCATATCAACTTTAATGTTGGCAGGAATACAAGATATCTTAATTATATCAACTCCTCAAGATTTACCGGGTTTTGAGCGATTATTGGGGGATGGTAGTGATTATGGAGTAAGGTTTGAATATGCAGAACAGCCAAGTCCTGATGGATTGGCGCAAGCTTTTTTGATAGGAGAGGACTTTATAGGTGATGATGATGTGTGTTTGATTTTAGGAGATAACATTTTCTATGGTCAAGGGTTTCGTCCAATATTAGAAGAAGCAGTTGAAACGGTTGAGACAGAAAATAAAGCAATGATATTTGGTTATTATGTAAATGATCCTGAGCGATATGGAGTGGCGGAATTTGATAATAATGGAAATGTTTTGAGTGTTGAAGAAAAACCTCAACATCCAAAATCAAATTATGCCGTTGTAGGATTATATTTTTATCCTAATAGTGTTATTGAAGTGGCTAAGCAAATAAAGCCTTCGGAGAGAGGAGAATTGGAAATAACAAGTGTGAACCAAGAATATCTCAATCAAAAAAAGTTGGCGGTAAGTATTTTGGGAAGAGGTTTTGCTTGGTTGGATACCGGTACTCATGAGTCTCTTGCTGAAGCTTCAACTTTCGTTGAAGTTATAGAAAAAAGACAGGGTTTAAAGATATCTTCATTGGAAGAAATAGCTTACAAAAAAGGTTGGATAAGTAAAGAAGATATATTAAGGTTGGCAGAACCCATGAAAAAAAATCAGTATGGTCAATATTTATTAAAATTAGTAAAATGAAAAATATACTCATAACCGGAGGTGCCGGGTTTATAGGTTCGCATGTGGTGCGATTGTTTGTTAATAAGTACCCTAATTATAAGATTATTAATTTGGATAAATTGACTTATGCCGGTAATTTGGAAAATTTAAAGGATATAGAGTCTGCTGATAATTATGAATTTATAAAAGGAGATATTTGTGATTATGAACAAATGAAATCAATTATTCATTATCATAAAGTTACAGATATTATTCATCTGGCAGCAGAGAGTCATGTGGATAGAAGTATTAAAGATCCATTTTTGTTTGCACAAGTTAATGTAATGGGAACACTTGCATTACTTCAAGCGGCAAGGGAGGAATGGAAAGATAACTGGGAAAGCAAGCGTTTTTATCATGTTTCTACAGATGAAGTATATGGAGCGTTAGAGTTTGATGATAAATTGTTTACTGAAGAAACTAAGTATGATCCTCATTCGCCATATTCAGCGGCAAAGGCTTCTTCCGACCATTTTGTTCGGGCTTATCATGATACGTATGGATTACCAATTGTAATTTCTAATTGTTCGAATAATTATGGGGGGTATCAGTTTCCTGAGAAATTAATTCCATTATTTATTAATAATATACGAAATAATAAACCTTTGCCGGTGTATGGTAAAGGAGAAAATGTGAGAGATTGGTTGTATGTAGAAGATCATGCAAGAGCCATTGATTTGATATTTCATAAAGGTACATTGGGTGAGACCTATAATATTGGAGGTTTTAATGAGTGGAAAAATATTGATTTGATAAAAGTGCTGATAAAAGTAACAGATCGATTATTAGGAAGAGTAGCTGGGACTTCTGAAAAACTAATAACTTATGTGACGGATAGGGCAGGGCATGATTTGCGTTATGCCATTGATGCTTCTAAGTTAAATAAAGAGTTAGGTTGGGAACCGTCATTGCAATTTGAGGAAGGAATTGAAAAAACTGTGAAGTGGTACTTGGATAATCAATTATGGTTAGACAATGTTACTAGTGGAGAGTATCAGAAGTATTATGATGAAATGTATCATGATTAGAGTTTTTCAAAATAATGAGATAAGGATTTTTTAATTGGAGAAAAAAATAAGTGGGAACTTTAAAACAAAAAACCTTTAAAGGACTTAGCTGGAGTTTTGTAGATAATGTAGCAGGAGCAGGTATAACCTTTTTAATAGGAATTGTATTAGCCCGAATTTTAACGCCTGAAGAGTTTGGAATTATAGGAATTATTATGATTTTTATTGCTATTTCCAATTCTATTATTGACAGTGGTTTTTCAAATGCGTTGATTCGTAAAATAGATGTTACATCAGTTGATTATAATACTGTTTTTTATTTTAACCTTGGAATTAGTGTAATACTATATATAATTCTTTATTTTTCAACACCTTTTATAAGTGATTTTTTTAAAGAACCACTATTAATATCTACAACAAGAGTAATAGGTTTAGTGTTGATTATTAATGGATTTTCGATTATTCAGCGAACATTATTAGTAAAAAAAGTAGACTTTAAGACGCAGGCAAAAGTGTCAATTATAGCTTCTGTATCTAGTGGAGTTATAGGAATTGGTATGGCGGTTTTGGGATATGGTGTTTGGAGTTTGGTAGGACAACAACTTTCAAGACAGTTTTTTAATTCGTTATTTTTATGGATATTTAATCAGTGGCGTCCATCTTTAGAATACTCTTGGGGTAGTTTTAGGGAATTATTTAGTTTTGGATCAAAATTATTGGTTTCGGGTTTGATAGATACCATTTATAGAAATATTTATCAATTGGTTATAGGTAAATTTTATACTTCAACTCAATTAGGACATTATACCAGAGCATTGCAGTTTCAAACTATTTTTACTAGCAATTTAACTGCAGTTATTCAAAGAGTAAGTTATCCTGTATTAAGTGAGATACAAAACGAGTCAGATAGATTAAAAAATGCTTACAGGAAAGTGATAAAGATGACAATGATGGTAACTTTTGCTTTAATGTTGGGATTGGCAGCTGTTGCACAACCGTTAATTGTTAATTTAATAGGAGAAAAGTGGTTGCAAGCGGTTTATTATTTGCAAATTATATGTTTTTCCGGAATGTTGTATCCACTTCATGCTATTAATTTGAATATGTTACAAGTAAAAGGGCGTTCAGATTTATATTTGAGGTTAGAGATTATAAAAAAAATAATAGCTGTTATTCCTGTTATTATAGGAGTTTTTTATGGCATAGAATATATGTTATGGGGAAGTGTTTTTACCGGCTTTATTTCTTTCTTTCTGAATAGCTATTATTCAGGGGTATTGATAGATTATTCTACTTTTCAACAAATAAAAGATATTTTTCCTTTATTGATGGTTTCGATAACAGTATCGTTTTTATTGTGGGGAATGGTTTATTTATTTGGAGACGCTTTATGGGTTTTGATTTTACAATTTATATTGGGAATTCTTTTAACATTTTTAGCTTATCAGAGTTTAAAAAATAAGGAATTTATAGAGATAAAAAGTTTGGCTTTAGATTATATGCATAAATTACAAGGAAAATATGGGAAATAAAAAAATATTAGTAACATCTCCTTTATTGCCTCCTTTGAAGGAATTACAACCCTATCTTGAAAAGATATGGGAAAGTAAGTGGTTAACTAATAATGGACATTATCATACACAGCTAGAAAAGGCATTGTCTGAATATTTAAAAGTACCTTATGTGAGTTTGTTTACCAATGGTACCTTACCTCTAATGGTTGCTTTGCAAGCATTGCGTATTACGGGCGAAGTGATAACAACACCTTATAGTTTTGTGGCAACTACACATGCTTTGTGGTGGAATGGGATAAAACCAGTGTTTGTAGATGTAGATTTAGCTACTGGAAATATTGATCCCAATAAAATAGAAGCCGCTATTACCCCTAAAACTACTGCTATCATGCCTGTACATGTGTATGGTAACCCTTGTGATGTGGAGGCGATACAGAGTATTGCAGATAAATATGGGTTAAAAGTGATTTATGATGCAGCACATGCTTTTGGAGTTGAGGAAAATGGAAAATCAATTTTGGAATATGGAGATATGTCAACTTTGAGTTTTCATGCTACTAAAACATATAATACCATTGAGGGAGGCGCTTTAATATGTCATGATGCCAAAACCAAAGAGCAAATAGATTATTTGAAGAATTTTGGTTTTGCCGGAGAAACAACAGTTATAGCACCTGGTATAAATGGTAAAATGGATGAAGTAAGGGCTGCTTACGGATTATTGCAACTGAAACATGTAGATAATGCAATTCAAAGACGAAAAGCAATAGCCGATATATATCGAAAGGAATTAAAAAATGTAGAAGGTATAACTTTTTTTCAAGATTTATCTACAGTAAAGTATAATTATTCTTACTTCCCTATTTTTGTAGATGAAGAGAAATATGGAATTAGTAGAGATAGGTTATATGAAAAAATGAAATCTAAAAATATATTTGCACGGCGTTATTTTTATCCTTTAATTAGTGATTTCTCTACTTATAGAGGTTTGCCCTCTTCGTCAAAAGATAATTTGCCTAATGCTCATAAGTTAGCAGATGGTGTTATTTGCTTGCCGATGCATCATGAGTTGGAGGAAGATGATTTAAGTAGAATATTGGAATTAATGGTAAAGTAAGATATATGAAAAAAAATAAACTATTATTATTGGGAGGATTACGTTATTTGTTGCCTGTAATTAAGGCTGCTCATAATTTGGGTTATTATGTAATTACTTGTGATTATATTCCTAATAACATTGCACATAGGTATTCAGATGAGTATCATAATGTAAGTATAATAGATAAAGAAGCCGTTCTTAAGTTGGCAAAAAAACTACAAATTGATGGAATTATGTCATTTGCTGTTGACCCGGGAGTTTTGACAGCTGCCTATGTAGCAGAAAAAATGGGTTTGCCGTTTGCAGGTTCTTATGAGTCAGTTTCTATTTTACAAAATAAAGACAGGTTTAGAGCATATCTTGAAGTAAATGGTTTTAATGTTCCACGTTCAAGAGGATATGATAACTATGATGATGCAATAAAAGGTATAGGGTATTTTAAATTTCCGATTATAGTAAAACCCGTAGATTCTGCCGGAAGTAAAGGAGTAACAAGGGTTGATAAAATAGGAGAATTATTTGAGGCAGTAAATCTTGCTTTATCAAATTCTATATCAAAAAAAATTATAATAGAGGAATTTATTGAACAACAAGGGTGTTCTTCTGATACAGATTGTTTTTCTTTGGATGGAGAATTGAGATTTGTATCATTTTCTGCTCAAAGATTCGATAATAATGCAGCTAATCCATATACTCCTTCTGCATATAGTTGGCCTTCAACCATGACAGAAGAACAAGAATTATATTTAACATCAGAATTACAGCGGTTGTTTAATTTATTAAAATTAAAAAGTTCAGTATTTAATATAGAAACAAGAGTAGGAGTGGATGGTAAACCATATATAATGGAAGTTTCTCCAAGAGGTGGAGGTAATAGATTGTCTGAAATGTTGAAATATGCTACTGGTATGGATTTAATTACAAATGCTGTTAGAGTTGCAGTTGGAGAAGAGGCTGTAGATGTTGAGCAGAAACAATATGATGGATATTGGGCAGAGGTTATACTGCATGCTGAAAGAGATGGTGTTTTTCAAAAGATAGAGATAGATGATTTAATTAAAGATTCTGTTGTTGAAGTAGATTTGTGGGTAAAAAAAGGAGAAAAAGTGTCGGCTTTTAGAGGAGCTAATGATGCTATTGGGACATTAGTGTTAAGAACAGATTCAAAACATGAGATAGATGAGTTGTTACACAAACAATATAATTGGTTGAAAATAGATATTAGATAAATTTATATGCGAAGTGCTATAGGAGGATATTTTGAATTAGAATTGGGTAAAGGAGTACATTATCATAAAGGTGCATTGCGTTTGAATACTGCACGGAATTGTTTTGAATATATTCTTTTGGCACGAAGGTATAAAAAGGTTTATATACCTTATTTTACTTGTGAAGTTATTTTAGAACCTCTTAAACGGAATAATATACCATATGAGTTTTATCCTATAAATGAAAATCTTGAACCAATTAAATTACCTGTTTTATCAAAGGAAGAAGCCTTTTTATATACTAATTATTTTGGTTTAAAGCAACAATATTCAGTACGCTTATCTCAACATTATGGAGTAAATTTAATACTAGACAATGCGCAAGCTTTTTATGCATCGCATATTGATGGTATAGATACATTCTATTCTCCTCGAAAATTCTTTGGTGTTGCTGATGGAGCGTATTTATACACAGATGTAAACTTAGGGGGGGATTTAGAACAAGATGTATCTTATGATAGAATGTCACATTTATTAAAACGAGCAGATGTAAATGCGGAATTTGGCTATTGTGATTTTCAAGAGAATGATAATTCATTGATAAATCAACCTATAAAAAAAATGTCTAAATTAACAGAAAAAATATTATGCTCGATTGATTATAAGACTGCTAAGGAAAAACGTCAAATAATTTATAAGGAACTAGAAAAAGAACTTAAAGAGAAAAATTTATTAAAAATAGAAGTAACTGATGAAGATACTCCAATGGTATATCCTTTTTTAATAGATAAAGGAGGGAAATTAAAGCAAAAATTAATAGAACAGAGAATATATATTCCAACTTATTGGAATAATGTTTTAGAGTGGACAAATTCGGAATGGGAATTGTTTTTAGTGCAAAATTTGATAGCATTGCCCATTCATCAGAGTGAAATATTAAATATAAAAAAAATATGGATAAAATAATTATAATAGGAGGAAGAGGTACCGCTATTGTAATAGCTGATCAAATAGTTGATGCTAAAGAAAGATTTGGCGCTAAAATAGATGTTTTAGGATTAGCATTAGATGACCGTTCTGGTGGAGACGAAATTAATGGATATCCTATATTATGTGATATTAAAGATTTATATGATAAATATGGTGCATTTAAAGATGTAAAATTTATTTACTCATTGTATCGTCCAGATGTTATGGAAGAACGAACAAAAATTCTTTATAATTTAGAGATTCCAATAGAAAAATTTACTAATTTTATTCATCCAAGTGTAATGTTAGCAAAATCTGCAGTATTAGGATATGGAAATATTTTTCTTGCTAATGTTGTAGTGAATTGTAATGCAAAATTGGGAAATTTTAATACTGTAAATTCAGGAACTTTATTAGGGCATGATATTAATGTTGGAAATAATAATTATTTTGCGGGGCAAGTTTGTGTTGGAAGTAGTCTTAAAATAGGAGATATGAATTTTATAGGTTTGAATACTTCTATTCGAAATGGTATTAATATGGGAGATTTAAATATTGTAGGAATGGCTTCAAATATAACAAAAGATGTGGCTGATAACAATATTTTATATGGCAATCCCGCAACTATAAAACCAAAGTTAAATAATATAATACGGTAATTATGAAACAGTCAATTTTAGGTTTATCTTACGATGATTTTGTGATAGGAAGTGAAATAAGGCATTCGCTTTCAAAGACTATTTTTGAGAGTGATAATAATTTCTTTTCCCTTTTAACAATGAATCATCATCCAGTGCATACAAATGTAGATTATGCACAAAAAAATCAACATGGGAAAATACTTGTTGTGGGAACTTTGGTCTTTTCTTTAGCAGTTGGGATAACAGTTCCTGATATTAGTGGAAAAGCAATTGCAAATTTGGGATATGAAGATGTTAAACACTTATCTCCTGTTTTTGTAGGTGATACCATTTATGTAAGAACAAAAATTATAGATAAGAGAGCATCTAGATCTAAAGGTGATAGAGGTATTGTTTATGTTGAATCAATAGCTTATAATCAAAATGGAATAGATGTGTTGTCTTTTCGTAGAAATGTATTAGTGAAAAAATAAAGATAAAAGAATGAATAAAGTTAATTATTTAACTCGTAGTTTGATGTTCCTTCCAGCTCATAATGAGCGGTTAATGAATAGTGCTGTTCGCTCCAATGCAGATATCCTACTTTTAGATATAGAAGATTCTGTACAACCAAACTCAAATAAACAAATCGCAAGAGATACTATTCTGCGATATATTCAAGAAGGTAAATTTAAGAATAGGATTTTATTTCCTCGTGTTAATGATAGAGAAAGTGGAGAATTACTAAAAGATGTATCCCAATTGACCGTAGAAGGTGTTACGGGTTTTATGTATCCTAAAAGTAATAAGGGAGAAGATGTTTATTTTTTTGGGAAACTGTTGGAAACGTTGGAATATGAAAAAGGTTTTCCGAAAGGAACATTTAAGATTATTCCTTTGATAGAAACTGCAGGAGCAGTAATGAATATTCAGGAAATATGTACAGCAAGTTCCAGGGTAGTGGCAGTTGCATTTGGTTGTGAAGATTTTATAACCGATTTAGGTGGTAAACACGACATTGAAGGTAAGAGTATATTTACCGCTCGTGCTATGATTGCTATGGGCGCTAAAGCAAATGGAGTAATTCCAATAGATACTGTACACATTAGAGTTCATGACTTAGAAGACTTAGAGAACAATCTAAAAATTGCTAAAAAACTTGGGTATGAAGGGATGCTTGTTTTAAATCCAAAAGAGTTACCTTTAGTACATAAATACTATTCGCCTTCAGAAGAAGAAGTTGAGTGGGCAGAAGAGATGATACAATTAGCTGATGATGCCGTAAAAGAGGGAAAAGGAGTTGCTGTAAAAGGAAATAAATTTATAGGGCCTCCAATGGTAAAAATGGCAAAAGATATTTTAAGAAAACATGCTTTGATACAAAAAAATGATAATAAATAAAATACCTTTAGTAACGATAATTAGTTTAACGTATAATCATGAACTATATATACGTCAATGCTTAGATGGTTTTTTGATGCAAAAAACTAATTTTAATTTTGAGGTGTTAATTCATGATGATGCTTCTACAGATAATACAGCTAATATTATACGAGAATATGAAGAAAAATATCCTGAAATTATAAAACCGATTTATCAAACCGAGAATCAGTATTCTAAAGGAGGAGGTATTATACATAAATTTTTGCTACCTCGTTCTAAAGGTAAATACATTACTATGTGTGAAGGTGATGATTATTGGACAGATCCTTTTAAATTGCAAAAGCAGGTGGATTTTTTGGAGGAAAATCCTGAATATGGAATGGTATATACAGATGCTATGTCATATAATCAAATTACAGGGCAAAAAAGAGAAATGAAAACCAGTCAAGTAAATACAGTAGAAGATATTCTTACATATAATAAGGTTTATACACTTACAACTTGTTTTAAAAAACAATTAATGGAAGATTATATTAAAGAGATTTCTCCCAATCTTCCAAAATTCCCTTTTGGGGATTATCCAATGTGGATTTATTTTTTTTCAAGAGAAAAGTTATATTATTTATCAGGATATACAGCTGTATATAGGGTTTTGGATAATTCAGCATCGCATAGAGGAAATATAGATAAAAGACTTTATTATGAAAAAAAAGTGTATGAATGTAAATTATATATGATTAACAAATTATTCAAAGATGAAATTAATGATCAATTATTAAATAAAATAAAACAAAGGCATGCTTTTTATATGTTGCATTTGCCCATAAAACTTAATTCAAAACAAAAATTTTTAGATAATTATTATTTTATAAAGCAAATAGATAATAATTTGATTAAAATTTTATTTTATTTACATAAGTTAAATTTTTTATTTTTTTCATTGGCATATAGAACATTTCATAAAATAGTAAGAAAGTTATATATAATAGAAAAGAAGTTAAATAATTATATATAGTATCTGTATGAAGAAAATTAGCATTAACAATCAATCTTTGACAAAAAAATATCACAGACAAGATTTGTGAAAATTATATTTATTTAAATTTTAAATCCATACTCAATGAATTTAAGTGCTAAAATACTTAGTGTTTTTCTACTGTTTTTTTTAATTTTTAATCCTAAAATTTCTTTTCTATATGAAGGTATTGTTTTTAGTGGAGTAATTTCTACTTTCATTATTCTCATTAATCAAAAAGCTAGAGTATATTTTAAAAATATAATTAGGTTTAATTATTTTAGAAATATTATTTTATTTCTTATTTTTATTATTATCGTTTCAATGTTAATATCATTGATTCATGGAACTGGTGATTATTCCATACTTAAGACTATTTTACATCAAATAATTGCAGCTATTTCTGTAGTATTGGTAATGTCTACGATTTTATCATTTACTAATGATATTCGAATATTTTATCATTTAATTTTTTATGTTTTTCTTGTTCAGTCAATCAGTATTCTTATAGCATTTATAGTTCCTTGGTATCATGATTTTGTAGTTTCTTTTAGTGGTTATGAAGGAGATATTTTAGATTATAGAGGAGGGATTAGAACATATGCAATATCATCAACAAAGTTTTTTGGATTAGGAGCGACATATGGTTTAATTTATATTCTTGCAATAGATTTGTTATTTAGATTTGGTTGGCCTAAGCGGTTTGTTTTTGTGTTTTTCTTTCTTGTAGTTGGAACATTATTCATAGCTAGGACAGGATTAGTTGGTTTATTATTTGCTTTGGTATATTTAATATTAAGGCCTTCAAGGTTTTCAAAAAAGGTGAAAGGTTTAATGAAAATTTTTGTCGGATTTATATTGATAACAGGTTTGGTTTATATATTACTTCCTTCAAATATTAAACAAAAAGTAGAGACAAATTTATTCGCTTTTGCTTTTGAAATGTTTATGAATGATGATGAATTGAGAACAACTTCTACCGATACATTGATAGATATGTATGATGTTGATATAGATATGAATACATATTTATGGGGGGATGGTAGATATGAATCAGTAATAGGAGAAGGTTATTATAAGGGGGTTGATGCGGGTTATTTAAGGAATATTTTTTTTGGAGGGGTTCCTTTCTTTATCATATTATTTTTTTATCAATCTTATATGATTTATAATCCATTAAAAAAAAATAAACAAGATAAATTTTTATTCTATACATTAATTTTTTATACATTAATTTTGCATTTTAAAGGAGATCCTTTAGGAGTATTAATTATTTATCAAATAGTATTATTGCTCTATTTTATTCCAATAAAATTAATTGATAATTTAGATTAAATTTGAAAGTGTGTGAATTATAATACTTAGAACTTAATCAATTTATAGATTGAATTTTTATTATTTAAATTTTCTTAATTACATTTAATTTATAATATACAGAGATTTCATGTTGTCAAATAAAGTTTTTATTTCTGTAATAATTCCAACATATAATCCTAATCATTATATGCTAGAATGTTTAGATTCTATCTCAAATCAAACATTAAGTTTTGATTTTTTTGAGGTATTAGTTATTTTTAATGGATGTAGTAAAGATATATTTGGAAAATTAGGAAAAGAATTATTGATTAAATATAGTAATATAAATATTAGATTATTTCATATAGAAGATGCAGGAGTATCTAAAGCAAGAAATTTAGGACTTGATAAGGCTAAAGGTAATGCAATATGTTTTATAGATGATGATGATATAATAAGTCCTTTTTATTTAGAAGAATTAATTAATTTATATACAAATAATACAATAGTAGTAAGTGATGTTATTTCTTTTAAAAAAGTAATTAATAATTCGTTTAAAGATTATTTAGGTGAAGCTTTTCATAAGTTAAAATATCAAGATGAGTTTTCATTGTTTTTTTATAGAAGTTTTTTTTCAAGTGCTTGTTGTAAATTAATTCCAATGCATTTAATTAAGGATAGTAGATTTTCAGAAAAGTATAAAGTTGGGGAAGATTCATTTTTTATGACTTCTATTTCTGATGGCGTGGAGAATGTTGATTTTACTTCTGATAAAGCGATTTACTATAGGCGTTTAAGAGAAAATTCTGCATCAAGACGACGACGACGATTAAATGTGAAGTTAAAAGAAAGGTTTAAACTAATAATAGGATATTTAATTCTTTATAGATTTAGTATCAATAATAACCCCAACATATAATTCTGAGAAATTTATTTCAGAAACAATTGAAGCTATATTAAAACAGACCTATTCTAATTGGGAGCTTTTGATAACAGATGATTGTTCGAGTGACCAAACTGTAGAACTTATTAAGCAGTATCAAGAAGCAGATGATAGAATAAAATTATTTCAATTAGAAGAGAATGGAGGTTCAGGAGTAGCTCGAAATAAATCTATTGAGGAAGCTTCCGGAAGATTTATTGCCTTTTGTGATAGTGATGATGTGTGGAGAGAAGATAAGTTAGAAAAACAGATAGCATATATGCAGAAGTATGATTTATCATTTACTTATTCGCCGTATCAGAAGATGGATGTAGAAGGTCAATTGAAGGGAATCGTATACCCGCCCAAGGAATTAACGTTTAATTATTTGTTGAAGACTTGTCCAATAGGTTGCTTAACGGTAGTTTATGATGCAGAAAAACTTGGGAAGATGTATATGCCGTCAATTAGAAAAAGGCAAGATTATGGGCTTTGGCTTTTGATTTTTAAGAAAATAAGAAGTTCCAAGGGAATTTCAGATGAAGTGTTGGCATATTATAGAGTGAGAAAAAACTCAGTTTCAAGCAATAAATTAAAAGCAGCAAAATATCATTTTAAGGTTTTAAGAGAATGTGGAGGAGTTAGTTTTTTTAAGGC
>PDWI01008134.1_pt1 | contig 14619 bp, 11 predicted proteins | sample 1430891 | NCBI WGS metagenome assembly PDWI01 (sample SAMN01162508, study PRJNA174530) | Oral metagenome, whole genome shotgun sequencing project. | biome: Marine environment; feature: Marine mammal; material: Swab sample of the gingival sulcus; isolation source: swab sample of gingival sulcus... | reverse complement strand
CGGCAGCACCAGGTTGCCCCGCGCGACCGCGCCCACATTGACCCGGATGGCCTTTTCCTTCTTGGGCTTTTTGGGCTTCTGGTCCTGCTTGTCGCCGGTGGTGGCGGTGGTGTCCGCGGCGGAGGAATCGGTGGTGTCGCCGTCGCCCTTGTCCAGGCAACCGCCCAGCATGGTCAGAACACCCAGCAGCAGAAGAGCACGGCGAAAACGGGGAGAATGCAAATTCATGTCCAGCCTTTCGCGGATAAGTAAGGCGTTCTAGATCTCCAATTCGAAACAGATCACTTCCAGCGGATCCACCTCATCGGCTGATTCGGCGGCGGCGTTCATCTGGTTCAGGAAGGCATCCAGGGCGCCGGTGACCACGATGAGCTTGCCGTCCGGCATGATCATGGCCGCGTCGCGATTGCGGTCGAAGTGGCCTTCCAGGGCCACCTGCTTCTGGTAGACGCCATCGGGCCCGAAAACATCCAGCAGGGCCCAGGTGCCTTCCGGCAGCTGGGAGTCTTGCACGGCGGGGGCGATCCACACCCGTCCGTCCCGCGTGACCGTCAGGTTGCCGATGGCGGGTTCGGTCTTCAGGATGGTCTTATCCTGCAGGGGCCTGGGGTGGTACTTGGCCACCGCGTCGATGATCAACTCGGCCGTTTTCTTCTGCCGGGCGGTCCGCTTGGGGGCCTGAAATTCCCGGTTGACGATCATCTCCACGTTGCCCTCCAGGTCCATGACCTGGTAGCTGTACCGATCTCGGTCCACAGCCATGTACAGCCGATCATTTCCGTCAGTATCCATGCGCTGCCATATGAAGTCCATATCCTTTTCGCTCAGCGTGAACTGGGGGTAGTCGATGACGTGCTGCTTGGCGGCCAGGGTGTTGAGCAGATTGCCCTCGCGATCGCAATGGGCCAGGAAGTAGTTCTGGTTGCTGATGCCGTTGCTGGTGAATTCCATGCGGATGCCGCCCAGAAGCAGCCCCTTGCTGGTGGCCAGACCCCGGATGAGAACCCCGAAGGGCATGGGCTGGCCGTCCTTGCGCAGTTGGGTGGTGCCGGCGGCCACATTGTCGGGGGTTATGCTGATCACCTTGCCGGGGAAGCCCGTCAGGCAGTTGATGTTGCCGTCCGGGGTGAGGAACATGTCGCTGGGTTGGCGCATCTCCCCGGGGCCTTCGCCCTCGCGGCCCACCGTGATGATGAACTCTCCGTCGGGGCTGAAGATGTGGGCTTCGCTGAGCTGACCGTCCAAGATGTAGAAGCGCCCCTCGGCGTCCTGGGTCACACGCGCGATGGTGCCGAAGAAAACATCGTCGTCTTCACCGCCAAGGCGCCACAGCTCTTTCAGCTGGGCCTTGACCAGTCCCTGAGCCGGTTTCGGCCCGTTGTTGACGATGTTTTGGGCGGCGGCGGGAAAGGCCGCCAGCAGCAGAGCGGTGACCAGCAGCAGAACGGTGGTACGGGGCGTCGGCATGGTGTCTCCTTCAAGGGGTCTGGGACGGAACGATCATGTCCAGGAGAGGGGCCTTTCATGGGCCGGTTCTCCTGTCCGGTCCGTCCTCCTACGATGTCCCAGGCCCGGAGGTTGCGTCTTTTCCGGCAAGGGGATTCAGGCAACGGACTTCCGGCAACGGGCCTCAGGGGGCTTCCTCGGCCCAAAGGACCACGCGATCCGCGGCCTGCGTCAGGCTCAGCCCGCCCTTGATCTTCTCGACATCGCCCAGATTGTACCCGCCCTGGCGCAAAGCGGAAAACAGCGTCCTGGCCTGCCCCCCCAGTTCCGTCTCCTGATAGAAATCCAGCCACCGCAGAGGAGGGGCCTGGTCAGCGCCCGCTTGGAACCGAGCCCGCAGGGCGGCTTCCTGCTCTCCGGGCCAAGGGGCCAGGCGGGAGCCCGCCAACACCAAGCCGCCCTCCGCCCGCAGGTGTCCCCGGGATACCAGATCCAGCAGGGAATCCGCGCCGCTGTTCATGCCGGCCACCAGCACCCCGTCCGCCGCGAAAAAGCGCCTCGTCCAGTCCAGCAACTGTTCCAGGTTGGTGGTGCGCGACGCCAGAGGGCTGCCGGCCGTGGCGGCGGTCAGCACGAAGACGGGAAAATCCTGCCGCTCGGCCGGTACGGTGGCGTTGGGCAATTCCCCGAAGCGATAGAAACGCTGCATGCGGTCGGCCATGCGGACCTCGATACCCGGCGTGTCGGCGCTGATGACCACCGGCCGCAGACCGGCGGCCTGCCGGTATCCGGCGGGTAGGAACAGGAGCACCGGCTCCGGCCCCTGGGGGGAGGGCCAGGCCGCGCGGAAAATCCCGCTTTCAGGGAGGATGCTCCCGTGAACCGCAGCCGCGCCCAGGAAGGTCTCCAGTTCGAGCAGGGTGGTGGTCAGGCTCCCGGGGTGCCGGCGTTGGGGCAGGTTGCGCGCGGCCTCGGCCACCGTCTCCAGGTAGTATTGTCCGGTGGTCTGCTGCAACGCGGGCAAAGAGGCGATGCGCTCCTCGCAGTCCGCCCGCCAGCCGGCTCCCAGGTTCAACACCAGGCTGCTCCAGGTCAACGCCTGACCCGAGGGCATCTCCACATCCACTTTCAGCAGATAGGGCCCCCGGTCCAGGGCCGAAAAGTCCGCCTGTCTGGTGAGCACGTTACGCCCTTTCCGAAAATCCACCCGCGTGGGCACCGGTCCTGAGGCCAGCACGGATCTCTGCTGGGCATCCAGAAAATCCATCTTCAGCACTCCCGATCCGGCCTCTTGGGCCAGAATGACCACATCCAGGGGCAGGGTTCCGCCCTCGACCAGGCTGTGGCCCGTCCGGCCCAGCAGGGCCTCGCCCACCGGCGATCCGGCGGTGAAACGCAGCGGCACGAATCGATGATGCGCGCGCACCGTCGAGAAAGCGGCAGGATCGGTCAGCCAACTGATGACCGGCCCGCGGTTCACCGCTCGGACCGAGAGGTTGAAGCCCAGGACAGGATCGACCAGCGGGTGGAAGGGCCGGATGGTCTGCCAGGTGATCTTTCCTTTCAGGCGCACATCCCAGCCGTCGCCTGGCTGATCCAGGATGGGAGCCAACTCCTGAACGGGCTGCCAGCCCAGCACATGGCCTCCGTAAAGGGCCCCCGCGCCCGCGTTTTTGTGGCGTCCCAAAGCCACGTGGAAGGTGTTGGCGCTTTCGAAGGCCGAACTCCCGTCGGGCACGGCCACGGTCAGGAACAGGCCGGGACCACCCACCCAGGGGGGCTGGGCGGGGCCCCGCAGGCCTCGGGCCGCCTCTCCCCGTAAAAGAACTTCATATACCAGGTCATTCCTTTCCCAGCGCAGACGGAAGCGGGCCTCTTCTCCCAGATTTTGCCATGGGGTCCAGGAGTTTTCCTCGAGATCCAGGCCTTTTTCCGCGCTCAGCAGGGTCATGCGGCTGTCGTGCACCATGACCAGCTCCTGAAAGGCGGGGCTGGCAACTACCGTGGCCAGATCCGGATCCCGGGCCGCAAAACGGAAATCGTCGAAACCGGCCTGGGCCGCCGCTTTCAGCTTCTGCAAGGCCTGGTCCTGCTGATCGGCCAGGGCTTTGGCGCAGGCCTCGTTGTAGAGCTGGCGGGGGGATTGGGCCAGGGAAGGCAGGGGCAGAAGCAACAAGACGAGCAACAGGATCCGCATGATCACCTTTCTGGAAAGTGGTAGGGCCGCAGGAGACTGTCTACACCGGTTGGCATGATCATTATCCGTGTCTCCGTCAGGGGACGCCTGGGGAGAGCAGAGAGCACCCGGCAGAACACCCGGCAGAGTAGTCCGGCAGAGGGGGGTGGCTTTTGGGACCGCGATCTGGTAAGATGCTCCCAACCCGCACCGGCTGTTGCTGTTGCTCATCTGTTGTCGACCTCCAGGACCGGAAGCGGGCATTGCCGCTGTTCGCCTTCCAGGGAGGTCGTCATGGCCATCATACCTTTCCACATTGTCGACGCTTTCGCAACGCATCCGTTTACCGGGAATCCGGCTGCCATTATCCCGAACGCCTCCAGTCTGACCGAGGTGGAGATGCTCCAGATCACCGATGAGCTGTCCATGGAGGCGGCCTTCGTGCTGCCGCCCACCACGCCGGGCGCCGATGTGCGCCTGCGTTTCTTCACGCGGCGCCTGGAGGCCAATCTGAGCGGCCACGCCGCCGTGGCGGCCTTCGTCTCGCTGGCGGACCGGGGCTTTTACCGGCCCGGTCACGAGACGGTGGCCATCGGCCTGGAAACAGGGGTGGGGGTCCTGCCGGTGAAGCTGCGCAACATCGCGGACGGGCATATCCAGGTCACGCTGGAAATGCCGCCGCCTCGCTTCGGGGAACCGGTGCCCGCCACGGAGGTGGCCACGGCCCTGGGGGTGGATCCGGACATGCTGCACCTGGGCGAGCAGGGACCCCAGCGTGTTTCTTGCGGTTTCGACCAGATCATCGTGCCCGTGGGGATCCGCGAGGTCATCCGGGGCAGCTTCCAAGATGCCGTGGCCATCGGCCGGCTCACGGATCGGCGCGGGGTGGGGGGGCTGACCCTTTTCTGCCCCAACACGCACCGCGGCGACGCCGATTTCCATTGCCGCTTCTTCCAGCCCAAGATGGGCCATTACGAGGATGTGGCCAGCGGGACCAGTCTGGCCGCCATGTCGGCCTATGTTGTGCGCAACGGTATCCTGCCGGCGGCCCGATCGACGACGATCACCACCGAGCAGGGGCACAGCCTGGGCCGGCCCACCATGGCGGAACTGCAGGTGCAGTCCGACAGCGGCGGCATCCGGCGCATCACCCTGACGGGGACCGGCCGGGTGGTCATGCGCGGCTCTTTCCATTTCTCCCGCAAGATGCGGGCGGCGGCCTATTGACCCGGGCTACAGCAGGGCCAATTCCGCGGTATCCCTGGCGATCATCACCTCTTCGTTGGTGGGGATGATCATGATCTTCACCCGAGAGTTCATCTTGGAGATGATGCTCTCGTCATGGCGGGTGGCGTTCTTGAAGGGATCCAGGATGGCCCCGATGACCTCAAGCCCCTGGCAGGCCCATTCGCGCACCAGGGAAGCGTGCTCACCCACGCCGGCGGTGAAGATGATGGCGTCCACCCGGCCCAGGGCCACGGCGTAGGCGCCGATGTACTTGCGGATGTGGTAGCCGTAGACCTCCAGGGCCAGGCGGGCACGGTCGTTGCCGTTGGCGTACTCCCGCTCCACGTCACGCAGGTCGCTGCTGATGCCGCTGATGCCCAGCATGCCGCTTTCCTTGTTCAGGATCTTCTCCACACCGGCCAGGTTCTTGTCCAGGGTGCGGCTCAGGAAGCCCACCAGGGCGGGGTCGATATCCCCGCTGCGGGTGCCCATCATCAGGCCTTCCAGCGGGGTCAGGCCCATGCTGGTGTCGATGCTCTGCCCGTTCTGGACCGCGGCCACGGACGCGCCGTTGCCCAGGTGGCAGGTGATGAGGTTCAGTTCCTGAGGCTGGCATTCCAGCAGCTCGGCCGCGCGCAGGGTCACGTAGCGGTGGCTGGTGCCGTGGAACCCGTAACGCCGGATGCCGTGCTCCTGATACAACTCGTAGGGGATGGGGTAGATGTAGGCGCGGTCCGGCATCGTCTGGTGGAAGGCGGTGTCGAAGACGCCCACCATGGGGGTGTCCGGCATGACCTTCATGGCCGCCCGGATACCGGTGATGTTGGCCGGATTGTGCAGCGGAGCCAGCGAGACGCATTCCTCCAGAGCATCGATGACGCCCTGGGTGATGGGCACCGAGCCGCTGTACTTCTCGCCGGCGTGCACCACGCGGTGCCCCACGGCGTGGACTTCGCTCATGTCGCCGATCACGCCGTGCTCGGGATCGACCAGGGCCTGCAGAACCAGCTCGATGGCCCGGGCATGGTCCTCGATGGGCAGAGTTTCGCTGAATTTGTCGGCACCGGGGCGTTCCAGGGTGTGGATGCCGTCCTGCATACCGATGCGCTCCACCAGCCCCTTGGCCAGGAGAGTCTCCTCGGTCATATCCAGCAACTGGTACTTCAGAGAGCTGCTGCCACAGTTGATCACCAGGACGTTCTTCATGACCTCAAACCTTCATCTTCCTTAAATCAGAGGCACTGCAGGGCCGTGATGGCCACCACGTTGACGATGTCTTCAGCACTGCAACCCCGGCTCAGGTCGTTGACGCCGCGGGCCATGCCTTGCAACACCGGACCCACGGTCTCGGCTCCGGCCAGACGCTGCACCAGCTTGTAGCCGATGTTGCCGGCGTCCAGGTCCGGGAAAATGATGACGTTGGCCTGGCCGGCCACGGGGCTCTGGGGCGCTTTGGATCGGCCGATGGCCGGCACCAGGGCGGCATCCAGCTGCAGGGGGCCGTCCACCACCAGGTCCGGGGCCTTTTCCTTCACCAGGCGGGTGGCCTCGACAACCTTGTCCACGTCCGGCCCGGAACCGCTGCCCAGGGTGCTGTAGCTGAGCATGGCCACCTTGGGCTCGAAGCCGCACAGGGCCCGGGCGGTGGCGGCGGTGTCGATGGCGATGTCGGCCAACTGCGCGGCATCGGGCTGGGGATTCACGGCGCAGTCGCCGAAGACGATGCGGCCGGCATCGCCGAAGCTCCACTCGGGCTTGACCATGACGAAGCAGCTGGAGACGATGTTGGTGCCCTCGGCCATGCCCACGATCTGGAATCCGGCCCGCAACACGTTGCCGGTGCTGTTGACGGCGCCGGCCACCATGCCGTCGGCCCTGCCCTTGCGCACCAGCATGGCGCCGAAGAACAGGGGATCGGCCATGATCTGGGCGGCCTCTTCCTCGGTCATGCCCTTGTGCTTGCGCATCTCATGGTATTCCCGCACGAAATCCGGGCGGTCGGCGCTCTGAGCGGGATCGATGACGGTCAAACCGGCATCGGCCAGCCCGGCTTTCCGCAACGCGTCACCGACGCTGTCCGCGTCCCCAAGCAGGATGATGGAGGCGAAACCCTCCCGGGTCACTTGGCCGGCGGCCTCGATCATGCGTTCATCGAGGGCCTCGGGCAGGATGATGGTTTTCCGCTTTTCCGCCGCTTTGGCGCGCAGACTCTGCACGAAATCCATGGTCTTGTTCTCCTGAAAATGTTCTCAACCTCAAGGTGACATCGGCAAAGGTTGTTCCGACAAGGGCGGGTGTCAACGCCCTATCCCGGTTAAATGATCATTTTCGGATAAAAACGCCTTCTCCGGTAGGGAGGGCGTGAGGACGGCGTTCCGGGCGGACGGGCTTCAGTCCCGGTCGGTCAGTTTTTGCAGGTTCACCTCGCCGTTTGCGTGCATGGTGCTCAGCAGGTCCGACAGCTTGAAGCTGCTCCAGAAGTCCTGCATGCGGGTGCTCAGCAGTTCCCAGATGCTGCGGGTCAGGCAATCGCTCGAGCGGTCGCAAATGTCCGGCTCGATCACGCAACCCACCAGGGACGTGTGGCTGTCCAGGGCGGTGATGATTTCCCAGAGGGTGATGTCTTCCGGCGCGCGGGCCAGCAAGTAGCCGCCGCGGACCCCCTTGCGGCTGATGATCAATCCCGCTTTGCGCAAGGTGCCGACCACCTGCTCGAGGTATTTGCCGCTGATTTCCTGGCTTTCGCTGATGGCGCTGATGGGGACGGGCTGATCTCCGTAGCTGTCGGCGATCTGGAGAATGGCACGCAAGCCATAGCGCACCTTGGTGTTGACTTTCATCCTCTGGTTCTCTCCCTGGTGAGGTTGAGCCCCTCGGCGGCAAGGGAAGTGACACCCATGGTACCTACCATTCCTAACACGAATTCCATCGCCAAGCAAATGTCTTCAGCGGTCCCACACGGGGCCTGCCGCCTATTTGACGATCTCCTTCACATCCTTGACCAGCAGGCCGTTGAGGTGCAGCGGCAGGGTGGTGGCCCGTTTGCGGTCGATGTCTTTGTAGACCCGTTCCACCTGCACCGTCTCCAAACCCATTTCGGCGGCCGCGTTGTCCGCGCTGACCCCATGGTTCTTGGCCCACAGCAGCAGATCGAGCTCGGCATAGGGCAGCACGAAATAGAACTCGTCCTGGCCCTGCGCCAGGCTGTAGGTGTCGGTGGTGGGGGTGCTGTCGCAGATGGTGTCGGGCAGGCCCAGGTGCCGGGCCATGGCGTAGACCTGCGTCTTGTAAAGGTGGGCGATGGGTTTCACGTCCGCGGCCCCGTCGCCGTTCTTCACGAAGAAGCCCTGATCGTATTCCAGACGGTTGGGGGTGCCGGTGACCGCGTAGTTCAGGCGATCGGCGTGGTAGTACTCCAGGGTTTTGCGGATGCGCTGTTTGAAATTGGTGGCCGCCACGATTTCCAGATAGGCCCGCAGCGGGAGGCGTTCGGTGAACATCTCGCCCTGGGGGTCCTGCACCACCACGCGGTAGAAGTTCATGCGATCGCTGTCCAGCAGGTTGTCGGGCAGGACGATCTTGCTCTTCCAGCCCTCTCCGAAGTGGGGGAACACGCTGCGCACGGCGGCATCATAGCGCTCGTAGCAGCCGATGGCGGCCAGGGTGGGCTGGATGTTCTCCACCGTGTACTGAATACCCAGGTGTTCGGCCAGTTGCCGGCCCAGATCTTTGCTGGCGTCGCTGCTGTCCCGCTCGGGCATCAGCAGGCCGAAAACCCTTTGGGCCCCGAAAGCGCGCACGGCCAGACCGGCGCAGCAACTGCTGTCGATGCCCCCGCTGATGGCCACCACGGCACCGCGGCGCATCAGCTTCTTGACCACCAAGTTGCGCCATTCGGTGCAGATTTCCCGGGCTTCGGTTTCCAGATCGATATTCAAAACGTCACGGTTGAACACGCCGCGTTCCTTCCTGTTGGTCTGGTGCTGGTCCTTGTGAAGAAAGAACAGGATAAAGCAATACTTGGGGTTTCGTCCACGCCAGATGAGACCCTGAGCCAGTTTTGTGGCCAGGTCGGGGGTCTCTGTCTATCGTGTGGCAAATTTTCCTGGCAAAGAAATGAGGCAAGCATGAACAGAGAAGAAAAACGAGCCTTCATCAGCAGCCTGCCCCTGGCCGACATCCATCGCCATTTCGATGGCTCCATTCGCCCGGAGACTCTCTGGGAATTCTCCGAGACATACTACAGCGCCGTCCCGGGCCTGGATTTCGAGAATTTTTGCCACTACCTCAGCTGGGACGACAGCCTGGACAACAGTCTACTGGATTACCTGGACAAGTTCCACGTGCCTCTGCAGTATACCCAGTTCTACGACAACATCCGCCGCATCAGCTACGAACTGGCCGAGGACGCCTACAACGACGGCATTCGCCTGCTGGAACTGCGGATCAACCCTTTGATCCATCGCCGGGCGGGGCTGACCAATCGCCAGGTGCTGGCGGCCACCCGCAAGGGTTTCAGCGATTTCGGGAAGAAGCACCCCGATTTCCGGGTGGGCATCATCGTGATCGCCATGCGCAACCACGGCGGCAACATGGCCCGCATCCTGTTAAGAGAGATCCTGGGTGAGAAAGAGGATTTCCACAACGGCGTCGGCGTGGTCGGGTTCGATATCGCGGGCCATGAGGCGCCGTTTCCGCCCATCCTCTTCAAGGATGCCTATGCCTTGGCCACCAAGATGGGTCTCAAGAAGACGGCCCACGCCGGGGAGAGCGAAGGCCCGGAGCGCATCTGGGAGGCCCTGGACTACCTGGGGCCGGACCGCATCGGCCACGGCACCAGCGCCGGTCGGGATCCGGAGCTGATCAGGCGCCTGGCCCGTGACGGGGTCTACCTGGAGGTGTGCCTGTCGTCCAACATTCAGACCGGGGCGGTGGATGAGCTGAAGAACCACCCGTTGCCCAGATTCCTGGAGGCGGGGGTGAAGGTTGCTCTGTGCACGGACAACCCCACGGTTTCCAGCACCACCCTCTCGCGGGAATATCTGCTGGCCATGGAGCTGTTCGGACTGAGCGAAAACGATGTCCGGCAGCTGGCGAAAATGAGTGCCGAAGGGACTTTCCTTGCCGAAGGCTGCCATTTCGGTTTTCCTGAGAAGGGTGCCGGAGCCTGAACTGAAGCGGGGCCTGGAGTGGAGCGGGACCTGGATTGACAATGTCGGAGGGCTACGCTACGTTGACCCTCCTTTTTTCACGGAGCGGACATCTACGGGAGATGAATAAATGAAAAAGCGTTTGAAGAGGATTGCCATCCTGACCGGTGGCGGCGATGTGCCTGGCCTGAACAATGCCATGAAACAGGTGGTGCACCGGGCCAAGAAGGCCGGCCTGGAAGTCTATGGCTTCCGCACCGGCTGGGGTGGTCTGCTGCGCTATGAGGCGGACAAGGGCCTGAAGGGCAACCAGAAATGGGTCACCGCCCTGGAATATGACGACGTGCGGACCATCGACCGTACCGGCGGCACCTTCCTGCACACCAGCCGCACCAATCCGGCCAAGGTGCGCGAGCAGGACATGCCCGCACATCTCAAGAAAAAGGGTCAGAAATACCCTGTGGACACCACCGACACGGTGGTCGCCAACCTGGAAAGCCTGGAAATCGACGCGCTCATCCCCATCGGCGGTGACGACACCCTCAGCTACGCCGCGCGCCTGAACCAAGCCGGCTACCCCCAGATCGCCATTCCCAAGACCATGGACAACGATGTCTACGGGACGGATTACTGTATCGGCTTCGGGACGGCCATCACGCGCAGCGTGCAGGCCCTCAACGACCTGCGCACGCCCATCGGCAGCCATGAGCGCATCGGCCTGGTGGAACTTTTCGGGCGCAACAGCGGCGAGACCAGCCTCATCGCCAGCTATCTGGCCAACGTGGACCGGGCCCTCATCTCCGAGGTGCCCTTCGATGTGGAGAAGCTGGCCGAGCTGATCGACCGGGACAAATCCCGCAACCCCAGCAAGTACGCCATGATGACCATCAGCGAGGGCGCCATGCCCCTTGGCGGTCAGGTCATGGAATCCGGCGAGGCCGATGCCTACGGCCACAGGAAGCTGGGTGGCGTCGGCCAGTGGGTGGCGAAGCGGGTCAAGGAGCTGACGGGGCACAAGGTCACCTTCCAGCAACTGGGATACCTGATGCGCTGCGGCGCTCCCGACGCCCTGGACCGCATGGTGGCCATGAACTTCGGCAACCTGGCCATGGACATGCTTCTGGATGGGGCCAGCGGTCTGATGACCGCCCTGCAGGACGGCAAGTACACCACCGTCGGGCTGAATTCCGTCATCGAGGGCGTCAAACGGGTTGACGTGGAGCGTTTCTACGACAAGGATGGATACCGCCCCGTCATCAGACGGGTCCAGTCGTTGCCCATGTTCTTGAAATAGAAAGCAAAGGTTTGACGGACGGCATGCACCCTTCCCGCCTGATCCGCATCTTGCTGGCCGTGGCCTTGTTGGCCACGGCCGGTGTGCTCATGCAGGGCTATACCACCGACGACACCTACATCCATCTGCGGTACGCGCAGAACCTGATCGATCGTGGCGAGTTCAGCTTCAACCCCGGACAGCAGAGCTACGGCGCCACCAGTCCCCTGTGGATTTTCATCCTGGCCATCTTTTTGAAGCTGGGCTTGGCACCCTTCACCGCGGCCTGGCTGGCCGGCGTCCTCAGCGGCTTGTTGCTGTTGCTGTTGCTGGACGCCATGCTGGAGCGCATGACCTTCCCCACAGGCTGGAAGCCGGCAATTCTGCTGCTGGCCGCGGGGGATGTGTGGTTCGTGCGTTGGACCTTCTCGGGCATGGAAACGCCGTTGGCGACGGCTTTGCTGTTGTTGCTGCTGTGGCCTTTGGTTTCCGGTCGGGGCCCGGAGCGGGCAGCCCTGTGGCCGCGTTACCTGGCCTGGGGCGTGGCGGCCGGTCTGGCCGGCCTGGTGCGGCCGGAATTCGTCATTCTGGCGCCGTTGGCTTTGCCCTGGCTCCTGGGATTCGAGTATGCCCGCGCCGGCCGTCGTGGCGGGGCACGGCTCTTTCGTCCCCTGCTGGCGGCCCTTTCGGGCTGGATGCTGGTGCTGGGCCCGTGGTTCTGCTACGCCTACCTGACCTTCGGGCGGGTCACACCCGGCACCGCGGCGGCCAAGAGCAGCGGCATGCTGCCCTCGCCAACGGCGATGGGGGAGTACCTGTTCATGGGCATCAAGCCCTTGGCCACCACCCAGGGCCTGCTCTGGGTGGGTCTGGTGATCCTGGGCATGCGGTTTGTGATCCGCAAGAACCGGAACATGTCCACCCTTTGGACGGAACTGGGCCGCGCGGACGATGCCTCCGCTGGTGGGGGCCGGACAACCCACGCCCCGGGCCAGGACAGTCGGGGCGCATTGGACAGTTGGGTGACCTGGAGCCTGGTGCTGCTGGGCGGGTACGCCGTCAAGCAGGTGTGGATGATTTCCCGCTACATCAGCCCCCTGGCGCCGGTTCTGCTGCTGGCCCTGGGGGTCATGGCGGCCTGGTTGACCGACGGGCAATCCCAGGAGGGGCGAGGTCATCGGGCGGAAGGTGATCGGGCGGAAGGTCGTTGGGCGAGCCGCGGCGTGCTCCTGGGCGTGGTGCTGCTCACCCTGCTGGGCAACGCCTGGATTTTTGGAGATCGGGTGGTGCCCCACGCCCGAAAATTCCCCGCCGGGGTGCGCGCCTGTTATCTGGGCATGGGAGAATGGCTCAGCCGGAACACCGAGCCCGACGCGGTGGTGGCGGCTCTGGACATCGGCGCGGTGGGCTACGCCAGCGAGCGCCGCGTGCTGGATCTGATGGGGTTGGTCAGCCCGGAGATCCTGGCCGTGGGCGCGGAGATGGGCTTCCCCGAGATGGTCGCTTCCGGGGCCTGGGTCCATGTGCCGGAAGCCACCAGCGGTCGCACCGCGGACTACTTCGTGGATCGGGCCGAGGGTCCGCCGCGCTGGGTGGACCGGGTGGTGGACGGCGTGCGCTTCGAACTGCTGGACACCTGTATCCTGGAGGGCGTGGGGCTGCGTGAATCCCAGCCCTGGACGGTGGCCCTTTACCGTCTGGTCTCGGTGGAGAGCAGGGTCAGCGATTCGGCCGGCGGATAGTCCTCCACTTCTTCCCGTTTGATGATCAGCAGGCTCACGTCGTCCTCGAAGGGGCGGCCTTGGCCGAATTCCCGCACCGCGGCCAGCACATCGTCCACGATGGCGCGGGCATTCTTGTGGCGGGTGGCCCGCAACACCTGGATCAGGCCCTCGCGGCCGAATTCTTCGGGCGGCTGGCTGCTGTCCGGATCCTGCAAATCGTCGTCGGGCTTGTGGCGCTCGGTCACACCGTCGCTGAAGATGGCCAGGACCTCGCCGGGCCTCAGGTTCAGGTAGCCACGTCGGTAGATGGCATCCGGCAGGGGTCCCAGCACCGGCCCGGAGCTTTTCAACTCGAAAACCCGGCCGTCCCGGGCCAGCAGCAGGGGCGGCACATGACCCCCATTGACGTAGGTCATGTTGCCGGCGCTCTCCAGTTCTCCGTAAAAAACCGAGATGAAGCGGCTGGCCAGCCCGCTGCGGTGGATCACCCGGTTCAGCCGTGAGACGGTGCCGGTGATCTTCTCACCCTCGGCCATGCCCATGCGCATGCCGATGACCACGTCACGGGCCTGCAGGGCCGCCGGCAGGCCATGGCCGCTGGCGTCGGCCAGGAGCACGCCCAGGACGCCGGCCTCCACGGGCTGCAGATCGTAGACGTCGCCACCCACTTCCTCGGCGGGGAGGCTGACCGCGGCGATGTCGTATCCCTCGAATTCGCAGGGCCCGGTGGGCAGCAGGGATTGCTGGATGGTGCGGGCCTGGCGCATCTGATCGGCCAGGGCCTGTTCGCGCAACTTGATGCCCACCGAGGCGCGCAGGGTCTCCAGCAGCACCCGCAGGTCGTCCTCGCTGCCGTGGTGGCGGATGCCCAGGCTCAGGATGTAGCTGGGGTCGCGCCCGATGAGGATGGCGGCGGAGTCCATATCCGAGAACTGGGCTTCCACCTGGGGGTTGAAGCCGGGGCTGTCCGGGGAGGTGATCCACAGCCGGCGGCGCATGATGTCCTGGACCGGCTGGTAGCTTTTGCTGACGGTCTTGCCGGTGATCCCGGGGCCGTGGCCGCTGATGCTCTTGATGAGCTGAAAATTCTTCTCCCGCTCCTTGTAAAGGCGGCCGCTGACAACCCCCAAGCTGGCGGTGTCGTCGCTTTCCACCAGCAGGTGCAAGATGTCGCCGAGGACTTGCTCGTCGTGGCCGCCGCCGCTGTTGTCGACGGTGTCGAGCAGGCGCTCGATGGTGCGGTACAGTTTCTTCTGCATACCGATCCTGGGGTTCGGGTTCCGGATGTCTTGACTCTGTCATGATCCTTCAAGGCGGGTGCGGGCGCAAGGTGCATCCTTTGGGGCCCGGGTTATTCATGAAGGAGGGGCATGGGGTGGTTTTAGCGGATTGTCGTAGTTCTTTTATGGATGCTACGGGTTTGGGGGGTATCTGGGGGAGGGGGCTGCGGAGGGGCTTTGCTGGAGTTGGAGCGGGTATTGGTGGTTTTTTTGTGGTATCGGGTGCCCGCCGGCGGGTAGTTTTGGGGGGCGAGGGCTGGTTTGTGGGGTTTTGGTATGGAAATAATTGATTTTTGGACAATGTTTTACTGGCGCTTTTTGTCTTTGTTTTGTATATTGAGTT
>PDWI01006504.1_pt1 | contig 14620 bp, 10 predicted proteins | sample 1430891 | NCBI WGS metagenome assembly PDWI01 (sample SAMN01162508, study PRJNA174530) | Oral metagenome, whole genome shotgun sequencing project. | biome: Marine environment; feature: Marine mammal; material: Swab sample of the gingival sulcus; isolation source: swab sample of gingival sulcus... | reverse complement strand
CGTTAACTGCGAGTATTTTATTCAGTCATTTAGGTCTGTCTAAACTCCTTCATAAAATCTCTTGCCTGCTTGCTACTCATCAAAAAATCCTGCGTAACTTTTTACGTCTCTTTCTTCTTTTTTGGTTTCGGTTTGTCTTTTTCTTCAACTAACCCTTTTTTGTAAATGTCAATCATCATTTTTTCGGTATCTTCTTCAAAACATTCATAATAGCTTAAATCTGTGTAAAAGACTTCGCCGGGCATAAGGTGTGTTTCGATGTCTGTTGAGGGGTCAAAGCCAAACAGTGTTGTAGCCTGTGTAAAAACTTCATCAAGAGGCATATCTGTTTCCACATATTTATAGCAGGTGTTAATAATATCTTCGTATTTGAATGATGTTATTGCTGTTTTAATAAGTTTTTTAACAAAGTCGATTTGACGTTGTGTTCTTGGAACATCGCCAATATCTGCGGTACCGTCGTTGTTTTTTCGCCACCTTAGATACTCTATTGCTTGCTGACCATCTAAAGTTTGTATACCGGGTGCAAAATTGATGTGCAAAGGAGGAATGCAGTAAGGATCATCGTAGTACATATACTGTTCTATATTTACTTCAATACCTCCTACCGTATTTACAATAGCTGAAATCGACTCGTAATCTGCAATAGCATAGTAGTGAATTGGTACGCCAAGAATTTGTGAAACCTGTGTTTTCATACCGTTTCCACCACCATCTTTTTTGCCAAAACCAAATACTGCATTAATCTTTTTTTGACCTAACAGATTGTAACCAGGAACTTCATGATAGGTGTCTCTTGGTACGGTAACAAAATCTAATAGATGATTATCTGGGTCATACGAAGCCAGAATAATAGTATCTGCTCTCCCGCCATCAGTACCAAGTAATAATATATTGACTCTTTTGGATACTAAAACTAAACCCTCAAGGGTATTCAAATCCGCAGTCATTTCTAATATAGACTTGTGCTTTTTGTTGTCGTCTTCTAGCACACTTTTCATTCTATCCGTTCTGATAGCTTCTTTGATTTCTTCTTTGTATCTAGCTTCTTTGCTTTTTATATAAATAGCAGTAATACTACCAAATATAATGAGTGTTGCCATAAGAGTGAATAAAAAAGTAAATAGATATAGTTTTTTATTACTCTTTTTCTTTTGTTTATCTTTTGCCAATTTACACCTATCTTTTATATTCTAATTCGCTTTATTTTAGTGAATTTTCTAAAATTTCTTGACTACGTTTGATGAACTCTTGTAACTTTTCTCCGCTAAGTCCATTGTTATTTAGTGCCGCAAAATCGTAGATTTGCTTTATCACTATTTCTTTGTTTTTATCATCATTATTATCATCTAAAATGTATTTTACTAGTGAGTTTTGCGTGTTTAAGACAAGGGTTTCATCTATTGGAAAATCTGGTGTATTAGCACCCATAGAGTACATTTTCATCATTTCTGCGATTCTTCTTGATTCTTCAGATAAAACGATAAGCGAACTCACATTTGCATTTTTCAATTTTTTAAGTTCTACTGTAATTTTATCCATATTTAACACTTTAGCGAATTCTTTACTTAAAGCACTAGGTTCTTTGCTTTCGTTTTCTTTGTCTTCGCCCTCTTTATTTTCGGTATTATCTGGTAAATTTTTATCTTTGAACTCTTCATCCTCTTCTGCAAAGTCTTCAATACCAGCATCAACTCTTTTAAATGCAATTTCTGGGTGTTCGCCTTCAATAAAGTTTATAAAGGTAGAATCGATTCGTTGGTCGAATTCAAAAATTTCTTTACCTTCAGCTTTTAAAAGCTCCACATAAGTATTTTGAGTAGCTATATCATCTGTGTAGTAGATTGTAGTCTTGTTTTCGCTTGCTGAAGTATCTTCTTGAGTTTTTGCTGGGATTAAGTCATTGATAGTCTTAAAGTTGCTATCAACAGTTTTGTAAAGCACAGCATCTTTTACCTTGCTATAAAACTTGTCTTCCCTAAGTATGCCAAACTTGATGAAAACGTGTAGGTCATTCCAATATTTTTCATAGTTTTCTCTATCTGTTTTAAATATAGCAAGCAATTTATCAGACACTTTTTTGCTAATGTAGTCAGAAATCTTTTTAACAAAACCATCGTTTTGTAAAAAGCTACGTGACACATTTAATGGCATATCTGGGCAGTCTATAACCCCTTTTAAAAGCATTAAAAATTCAGGAATAATTTCCTTGATGTTATCTGCTACATAAACTTGCGTATTGTAAAGTTTGATTTGACCTTCAAGCTCTGCAAAATCGTCAGTAATTTTAGGGAAGTAAAGAATCCCTTTTAATCTAAACGGATAATCCATATTTAAATGTATCCAGAATAATGGCTCTTTAAAGTCTACAAAGGTGTCTCTGTAAAATTCTTTGTACTGTTCGTCTGTTACACTTGAAGGATTTTCAAGATATAGTGGGTGTGTTTGGTTTAACGCTTTTGCCTCTTGTTTTTCTTCCTCTTTCTTTTCTTCTGTGCTATCAATAGTTTCAAAGAAAATTGGATAAGGCATAAAATTACAGTATTTATTCAAAGTATTTTTTATTTTGTATTCATTTTTAAATTCATTGCCATCTTCTGATAGATAAAGACTTACAGTTGTTCCTCTTTCAGTTCTTTTGCCTGCATCCATCTTAAAGTCTGTTCCGCCATCACATTCCCAAAAAGCTGCTTCAGCACCATCTCTATAACTAAGGCTGTCTATGGTAACCTTTTCTGCCACCATAAATGCCGAATAAAAACCTAAACCAAAGTGCCCGATAATTTGGTCTTCTTCGCCAGCGTCCTTGAATTTTTTGACAAAGTCTTCTGCGCCAGAAAAAGCAATCGAATTGATGTACTGTTCGATCTCGTCAGCCGTCATACCCAAGCCATTATCTTTAAATTGTAAAATCTGATTGTCTTTATCGTATACTATTGTGATTTTATAGTCTTCATCGTTGTTGGCTTCGCCAGTTGTTACTAGATGTTTCATCTTAGTGATAGCATCTGCCGCATTGGATGTTAATTCTCTCATAAAAATATCGTGGTCAGAATATAGCCACTTTTTGATAATTGGAAAAATATTTTCGCTATGGATTGATAGTTTGCCTTGTTTCATTTTACTCTCCTAATATTTACACACGTCGACCCATTTTGTAAAGTCGACCACCTTTTCTAGTTCTTCTATGCTTAGTTCTATTGCACTGTTGGCACTGCCACAAGCTGGGAATACTGTTTCAAATCTTTTTAATGAATCATCTAAAAATATTTCCACGCCATCATTTACACCAAATGGACAAACGCCGCCAACTGCATGACCAACTATACCCTCAACATCTTCTCTTTGAATCATCTTTGCCTTTGTTTGATATGTTGCTTTAAACTTTTTATTATCTATCTTGGCATCGCCTGCACAGACTATTAAAATTGCCTTGTCTACCAGCTGAAAAGATAAAGTCTTGGCAATTCGCTCTTCTTCTGTACCAAGTGCTTTAGCAGCAAGTTCAACAGTAGCGCTAGATACTTCAAATTCTTGTACTTTTGTATCTAATTCAAATTGTTTTAAGTATTCTTTTGCTTTTTCAATAGCCATTTTTTCACCCCCACGCAATATGAACTTCTTTAACTAAAAAATTATACTACCTTACATATGTAAAAGTCAATTATACTTGCTTTAATTTTAAAATAATGTTAGCATAAATTTATTAAACTTAATTATAAAAGAAGATGGAGAAAAAAATGGCAAAATGTAAAGTACTAGGAGATTTGTTAGCGGAATATAAAAAGCAGTTTGAAGGAAAAGAAGCAAATTATCAGCAAGCAATTGGCTGTGAGCTATATTTTATTCCTTATGAAGAGCAGTTAGAATTCAAAAAAGAATACATCAAAAGATTGTTACAAGCTAAGGGCTTTGACGTTCAAATAGATAAAATCACTGCGTCGCCAATTATAAAGGCGTATAGAAATAAGATGGAATATTCCTTTGGCGATAACGAAATGGGGGGCGAACTTAACTTAGGTTTACACGTGCCTGGTCGCTATTATGACATAGAAAGTACCACGGATTTAGATTTGGTAGATAACGATTATAACAAGATTGTGGAAGAAGTACAGGCATATGTTCGTAAAAAAGGCTACAAAAAGTTTTATAAAAAAGATGGTTCAGGTTTATTGCGTAATTTGATTGTGCGTAAGGGTAAGTTTACCGGCGAAATTTTAATTGGTATTTCAACAACTTATGAGGATTTTGATGCTGATGATTTTGTAGATTTTTTGCTCGACTTAAAGCTAGATGGGAACATAGTTGGAATTTTACACCTCAAAAATGATTCAACAGCTGATGTTGTAAAGCGGGGCGACGATGATAAGTTATTATACGGTAGAGAATACTATACAGAAAAGATACTCGGTTTAGAATTTAAAGTGTCGTTCTTTTCATTTTTTCAAACTAATTCAGCTTGCACAGAACTTTTATATAGTAGAGTTAGGGATATTGTCAGAGACGTTAAACCGAAAAAGGCACTGGATTTATTCTGTGGAACGGGGACGATTTCGCAAATCCTATCCAGTGAAGTGGATGAGCTTATTGGTATCGAAATAATAGAAGATGCCGCAATAATGGCAGGCGATAATGCGAGTATTAACGGCATTACAAATTGCAGGTACATAGCTGGAGATGTCTTTAAAGTGCTAAAAGACAAGGTAGTTTATGGTGATTTATCTTCAGACTTGATAATTCTTGACCCACCCCGTTCAGGCGTTAGTGTAAAAGCGTTGCAGAAGATTATCGACCTGAATGTGGATAACATTTTGTATGTATCGTGTAACCCACGCACCTTTGCGATAGATTATCAAATTCTACATGAAGCGGGCTATCGGATGAAACACATCGAAGCGGTGGACATGTATCCACATACAAAGCACGTTGAGTGTATAGTATTGATGTCAAGGAAATAAGGAGATAGGGCTTAAAAGTATAGTAATAAAGGGATTTATAGGAAAAGGCGAGAACTTTCGTAAGATGAAAAATACTCGTCTTTTTTGGTTTTAGGGAACATATCCATGCTATAATTTTTTGGAGCGACAATACAAGATTGATATTGATAGGTTGAGAATACAGGATTGACGGAATTAAAAAGTAATTACTTTTTAAGTGGAAATTTAACACATAAAATGGTATAATATATGGTGTTGAAAAGTGTTTATAAAGGGGATTGATATGAAAAATAATGAAAAACAGACAATGAAATTTTATAATATGTCCGATTTTTTAAGGGGTCAATCATCCAAGATAATAACTAGTTTATCTTCAAATGATGATACAGCATTTGTGCTTAAAAATGGTAAGCCTCTTGCGGTGATGATATCTAAGGATAGATATGATAGATTAATGAAATTAGGTATAGACATTACAGAATATTAAGTTAAGGAGAGATAAAAAAATGGATAAACAACAGTTAGCATCGACGATTTGGGAATCTGCAAATCAGATGCGTTCAAAGATAGAAGCAAGTGAATATAAAGACTTTATTTTAGGTTTTATTTTTTATAAATACCTCTCAGATAAAGAATTGAGATTTTTTAAAAGTGAGAATTTATCTGAGGAGGATATTGAAAAAATTAGTGAAGATGATTTGGAGTATGCTAAACATGTAAGAAAGAATTTAGGATATTTTATTTCTTATGATAATTTATATTCGACATGGATTTCTAAAGGTGGAGATTTTGAAATAGCAAATGTAAGGGAGGCTTTGTCTGCATTTGATAGAAATATAGATGTTGTTTATAAAAAAGTATTTGAAAACATATTCAAAACTTTAAGTAGCGGATTATCTAAACTTGGAGAAAGTGCAGCTAAACAAACAAAGAGAGCTAGGTCGCTAATTAATTTGATAAAAAGAATTCCTATGGATGGTAGTCAAGACTACGATGTTTTGGGCTTTGTATATGAATATCTAATATCAATGTTTGCAGCAAATGCAGGAAAAAAGGCAGGAGAATTTTATACGCCTCATGAGGTATCTGTTTTGATGTCTGAAATTATTGCTGAAGAATTAAAAGATAGAGACAAAATCCAAATTTATGATCCAACATCAGGTAGTGGTTCATTGCTAATAAACATTGGAAAATCAATGAATAGGCACTTAGATACAGATAACAAGATAGATTATTATGCTCAAGAATTAAAAGAAAATACTTATAACCTGACTCGTATGAATTTAGTTATGCGGGACATTAAGCCAGTAAATATTAATGTTAGAAATGGGGATACCTTAGAAGACGATTGGCCATTTTTTGAGGATGATAGAAAAGATAGCACATATAAACTTGTAAGGGTAGATGCAGTTGTATCAAACCCTCCTTATTCACAAAAATGGAATCCCAAAAATAAAGATAATGATCCTAGGTATAAAAGTTATGGTTTAGCTCCTAGAGGAAAAGCTGACTATGCTTTTTTACTACATGATTTATATCACTTAAAGCAAGATGGTATTATGACTATTGTTTTGCCTCATGGTGTTTTATTTAGGGGTAATGCTGAAGGAGAAATAAGAAAAAATTTAATTGAAAAGAATAAAATAGATACTATAATTGGACTTCCTGCGAATGTATTTTTTGGAACTGGCATTCCAACAATTATTATGATTTTAAAGCATAATAAAAAAACTAATGATGTTCTTATTATTGATGCATCTAAGGGATTTGAAAAGGTAGGAAAAAGTAATAGATTACGAAATTGTGATATTAGAAAAATAACTGATACTATTAGAGATAGGGTGAGTGTAGAAAAATATTCAAGAGTAGTTTCAAAAGAAGAAATAAGAGAAAATGAATACAATCTTAATATCCCTAGATATGTAGATTCTTCTGAACCAGTAGAAAAGTATGACCTTTATGCAACGATGTTTGGGGGGATTCCAAAGAATGAAATTATGGAATTAGAAAACTATTGGAATATATTAAAGGGTTTAGAAAATGATATATTCTCAACGAATGACGGACAGTATTATTATATAGATATTGATAAGTTAAACGAAACCATACAATCTTATGAAGCGACAAAAGATTACATGCTGTCATATAAAAATTCTTTTAATGGATTTAAAGAAATATTAAAGGAATCATTGATAGATGGAATTTTAGATGTTGATATAGCTGAAGAAAAAGAAAAAATAGTTAATGATATTTTTAATAGGTTAGATAAAGTTACATTAGTTGATAAATATAAAGCATACCAGATATTTGCAAATATCTGGAGTATTATTGAATCAGACCTTGAAATGATACTAGATGAGGGGTTTGATGTAATAAATCTTGTAGATCCAAATATGGTGGTTAAAAAGAAAAAAGATGAAGATGAAGAAGTACCTGAAGTTCAAGAAGGATGGAGAGGTAGAATTCTGCCTTTTGAGTTGGTTCAAAATAACATTTTAAAAGACGATGTCGATGAAATAAGATTTATTGAGAATAGGTTAGTAGAAATCACTTCGAAATATGAAGAAATATTGGATTCACTTGATGAGGATGAAAAGGATGCAGCATATGTAAAAGATGATAAAAATAGTTTTGTTAATGCAGAAGTCAAAAAATATATGCAAGAAATATGTGCTGAAATAGAAACAGAAGAGACTAAATTACTCACCAAATATTTAGGACTATCAAAAAAAACTGAAAAGACTAAGTTTATAGAAATTAATACTAATGTGAATTGGAGAAAAATAAAACTAGGAAAGACGGGTATTTACAACGTGTCAGATGTAAAAAATAGAATTATAGAAATTCAGCAAACATTTGATTTTGAAGAGGATTCTTTAGAAAGCAAGTTACAGAATGTTGTGTCATTAATTGAAGAGGAGTCCTCGCTTAAATCTTCACTTAAAGTAAAAAAAGATGATCTTCATTTGAAAACTAAAGAAGTAATAGAAAATTTAGATGAAGAAATATCTTTGGAATTACTTTATGAAAAATGGATCAAACCTCTTATTGATGGACTTGATGAATTAGGAGAAGGGGTTATTTATACGCTAGAAGAAAAGATAAGAAGAATTTATAAAAAGTATGCAAAGACATTTGTTGAAATCGAGAAAAATTTATACGACACTCAAAATGAGTTTATCAATATGTCTGATGAGTTAATTGGCGATGAAAATGATATGGCAGGAATCAAAGAACTTCAAAGATTGCTAGAGGTATAGATATGAGAAAAAATATTAATATACCAGAAATAAGATTTTGTGGTTTTAAAAATGAATGGAATTTTAAAAAAATTGGTGATTTTTATGATTTCAAAAATGGTTTGAATAAAGGAAAGGACTTTTTTGGAGAAGGAACACCGATTGTAAATTTTAGTGATGTTTTTAATAATAGAGGTCTATATGCAGAGCAACTTAAAGGTAGAGTCTTACTTGATAAAGTTGAAATTAATAATTATGAAGTGAAAAAAGGAGATATATTTTTTACGAGAACAAGCGAGACGATTGAAGAAATTGGATTTAATTCTGTAATGCTTGATATTCCCCAAAATACAGTGTTTAGTGGATTTGTTTTAAGAGGACGCTGCTTTATTGCTCAAGATCCAATTGAAAATATTTTTAAACAATATGTATTTTTTACAGAGCATTTTAGAATAGAAATGCGAAAGAAAAGCACTATGACTACAAGGGCGTTGACATCTGGTACTGCTATAAAAGATATGGGATTTTATTTTCCTGAAGATAAGATAGAACAATTAAAAATTGGTAATTATATCGATTATTTAGATAAAATTATAGATTTACAAGAAATCAAATATAAAAAAATAATGGATGTTAAAAAGTCAATGTTATATAAATTATTTCCAAAAGAAGGTGCAGACACTCCTGAATTAAGATTTAATAGATTTAAAGGCGCATGGAAAAAGAAAAAATTAGGTGATTGTTTTTTGGAACGGATAGAAAGCTTTCCAGAAGGTGAGCTTTTATCAGTGACGATTAATCATGGAATAAAAAAATTCTCGGACTTGGATAGAAAGAATAATTCTAATGAAGATAAAAGTAAATATAAGAAAGTGTATGTTGGAGATATCGCTTATAATTCTATGAGAATGTGGCAGGGGGCGAGTGGTTATTCACCATATGAGGGGATAGTTAGCCCTGCATATACGGTTCTTAGTCCGAATGAAGATATAGATTCAAAGTGTTTTTCATATCTATTCAAAAGGCCAGATATTATTCACATGTTTCAATTATATTCTAAAGGTATAACTTCAGATAACTGGAACTTAAAATATCCTGACTTTAAGAAACTTGAAGTTTATATTTCAGATGATGTTGAAGAGCAAAAAGCAATAGGAAAGTATTTTTATGAACTAGATAAATTAATCCAGTTAAATAAAGAAAAACTAGAAAAACTTAAAAGTATAAAGTCATCATTAATTGATAGGATGTTTGTTTAGGAGGTAATCAAAGTGCAATTTAATAGTGAAGTTGAATTTGAGAAAGCAGTTATTGAAAAATTAATAGAATGTGGCTGGGAAAAAGATGTGATTTATTATCCTACTGAAGAGGAACTTATTGATAATTGGGCAGACATTTTATTTAAGAATAATCAACATATAGATAGGCTTAATGATTGTCCACTTACAAAAACTGAAATGGATCAAATTATAGAACAGATTATTGCTCTTCAAAGTCCGATGAAACTCAATGGTTTTATTAATGGAAAAAGTGTTGCTATAAAAAGAGATAATCTTGATGATAAACTTCACTTTGGTAAAGAAGTTAGTTTAAAGATATATGATAGACAAGAAATTGCGCTTGGCGAAAGTAGATATCAAATTGTAAGTCAACCAAAATTCAAGACAAAATCCGCTATACTAAATGATCGAAGGGGTGACTTAATGCTTTTGATTAATGGTATGCCTGTTATTCATATGGAGTTAAAGAGAAGTGGAGTTGAAGTTAGTCAAGCATATAATCAAATAGAGAAATATTCTCATGAAGGTGTTTTTAGAGGGATTTTTTCTCTTATTCAAGTATTTGTAGCTATGCAGCCAGAAGAGACGAAGTACTTTGCTAATCCTGGAGAAGGTAAATTTAATCAAGATTTTTATTTTCATTGGGCTGATTTTAATAATGAGCTGATTAACTATTGGTCGGATGTTGTTGCTAATTTGTTAAATATTCCTATGGCACATCAGTTGATAGGTTTTTATACTGTTGCTGATAGCAGCGATGGTATTTTAAAAGTAATGAGGAGCTATCAATATTATGCTGCAAATGGTATAGCAGATAAAGTTTCAAAGAATAATTGGTTTGATGGAAAGCAACTAGGTGGTCATATTTGGCATACAACAGGTTCTGGAAAAACTATGACAAGTTTTAAATCTGCACAGCTTATTGCTTCATCTAGTGATGCAGATAAGGTTATATTTTTAGTAGATAGGAAAGAGTTAGCTACTCAATCATTAAAAGAATATAGAGCTTTTAAGAATGATAATGAATCTGTGCAAGCTACAGAAAACACAAAGGTTTTAATAAGTAAGTTAAAAAGTAGTGATTATGACAATACCTTAATAGTCACATCAATTCAAAAGTTATCTAATTTAAGTGAAGATGAAGCGGCACTAAATCAAGAGGATATTAGAAAAATTTCTAAAAAAAGACTTGTAATTATTGTAGATGAATGTCATAGATCGACTTTTGGAGAAATGCTTACAACAATTAAAAAAACATTTAAGAATGCGCTTCTTTTTGGGTTTACAGGTACGCCAATACAAGAGGTAAATATAAAGAATGATAGTACAACTCCTATAATATTTGGTGATGAAATTCATAGGTACACATTATCTGATGGTATAAGGGATGGTAATGTATTAGGATTTGACCCATATATGGTTAAAGTATTTCCGGATTCAGAACTTAGAGAGCAGGTGGCTTTGCATCAAGCCAAGGCTTCATCGATAAGTGAAGCTATGGCTGATGATAAGAAAAAAAAGGTATTCATGAAATTTATGGACTCCTCTAAAATAGGTATGTGTGAGAAATTTATTAATAATAAATTGGTTAAAGGTATTGAAGACTATATACCTAATAGTCAATATGAAACTGATGAATATAGACTTGCTGTAGTTAATGATATAAAGAGTAGGTGGCTTTTATATAGTGATAATAATAAGTTTCATGCAATTTTTGCTGCTTCTAGTATTCCAGAGGCAGTTGCTTATTATAGGCTGATGAAAAATGAAATGCCTGAACTAAATATAACAGCTATGTTTGACCCTAATATCGATAATGATGGAAAAAAATCATTGGATAAAGAAGATGGTATAGTGGAAATGCTTGAAGCTTATAATACTAAGTATGATATGTCGTTCACAATACCAACATATGATAAGTTTAGAAAAGATGTCAGTAGGAGGCTTGCACATAAGGAACCATATGAAAATATAACTAGAGAAGAGCAACTTGATATTTTGATTGTTGTTAATCAAATGTTAACAGGCTTTGACTCAAAAAGAGTTAATACATTGTATCTTGATAAAATGCTACGTTATGAAAATTTGATACAAGCAATTTCTAGAACAAATAGAATTTATAATAAAAAAGAAAAACCGTTCGGAATTATTAAGTGGTATAGAAGACCTAATACAATGGAGAAAAATTTATCTGAAGCAGTAAAGGCGTATTCTGGAGACATACCATTAGGATTATTTGTTGATAAATTACCTGATAATATTAGGAATATGAATAATAGCTTTGAGAATATTAAATCATTATTTATAAATGCTGGTATTAAAAATTTTGAAAAATTACCGGACGAAAATAGTGTCAAAGCTAAAATTGCTAAAGAGTTTAATCAATTTTCTAAGTATTTAGATGCAGCTTTAATTCAAGGTTTTGATTGGAATATTAGGGAGTATAAAAAAGAAGGAAATATTATTAAAGTGATATTTACTGAAGAAGACTATTTAAAAATGCTTGCTAGATATAATGAATTACCAAAAGGTGGTGGTAGTTCTAAAGATGGTGTTCCATTTGATATAGATACAAGAATTATAGAACATGATAGTGAAAAAATCGATAAGGATTACATGAATTCTAGATTTGAAAAATATATTAAGCTGTTAACGGATGATTCTTCAAAAGGAGATGTGGAAAAGTTAAGGAAAGAGCTTCATAGTTCTTTCTCAATGCTTTCTCAAGAAAAGCAAAAATTAGCTAATATATTACTTCATGATATACAATCAGGGAATATTGTGTTGAAAAAAGGGAGAACATTTATAGATTATATTAATGATATGTTAGCTAAGTTAGAAAATAATAAAATAAAAAGAGTTGTTAAAATACTAGGCTGTGATGAAGATTTGCTTAGATATTTGTTAAAAAAAGAAGTTACAGAACAAACTATTACTGAATATGGTGTTTTTGATGAGTTAAAAGACAGTTGTGATAAAGAAAAATCAAAAAAATTCTTTGAGGAATCCTATGGACATGATTATTTGAACAATCGTCTCTCTATGTATATAGATGTATATTTAAGTCATTTTATTCTAAATAATGGAGAAGATCAATTTGTAGAATTAGATTATGAAGAAGCATTAAATGAACAATATAAAAATAAAGAATATCAAAAAATTGATATTGAATTAACTAAAGAAGAGTTAAAAGATAAAAAAGTAGTTACTAGCGTTCCGACCGCACAGCTGACCACATGGTATAAAGAAAGTGGCGCTGTTTCTTCTATTATAGAAAGTGACACCTTTGCTTATATTGATGATCATTTATGTTTAAATACTGATGATTATGTAGAAAAAAAGCCTACAGGTGGATTGGCTTTAACAAATTACGCTAAAGAAAATGAAGAAGAATGTTTCTTGCAGTTTATAACAGATAAAAATGGAAACCTTGAGTATGTGACTTTGCCATCGGCTTTAGCTAATAAGACTTTTCATTATTATGAGTATATAAGTGAAGAGTTATTAACCCAATATGGACTTGTTAATAAGATGTCTATTGAAATGCTAAAAGCTATTGGTAATCTTGAATTTGGAGATTCTTTAAAAAAATTAATGAGTAAAAATATTTGTGATTGCTCATTTAAAGTGTTACAAGGTGATACGGGTCTAGATAAAAGAACAATAAGTAATATGCAAAAAGGTAAGAATTTAACTAAGATAAATGTAATATCAGCTTGTCTTGGAATTCATATTCCTTCGAAAGTGAGCAAGAGAATGTTGAAATTGGCAGAACTCACCTTAGATGTAGATTTACCTGGAGATAAGGGAGATGAAAATAATATATATGATATGTTACTACACTTTAAATGGGCTACTGATTATCCCGATATTATTAACGAGTTAAAGGTACAAAACCTAAATCATTTATTAAAAAACCCTAGACCACCTAAAAATTATAAATAGCAAGATTATATTTTATTATGGATCAGATTTAAAATCTGGTCCTTTTTTATTTGAAAAAATATTTTGAACTTTTTTTTGAACTATATTCAACAGTAAAATTATGAAAATAATGGATTTTTTGAAAAATAAATCTTTCTATTCCTTAAATTAAGCTAATTATCTATTGAAGTTTATTCAACTGTTGAAAAATAGAGATTTGATAAAATCAAAATGTACCAAGTTGTAATAAAAGAAAAATCTCAACAAAGTATTCGTGCGCACAAATACGGACGAGAGCATAGGCGGACAAAAATATTAATGGTAAAGATTGGTATAGCTGTTCGATGCATCGACCGTTATTTGTCATGCTTATTTTTAGTATGAGTTGATGTATGTTGAACATTATAGTCTGCTTTTGAACCTCGTCCTTGAGAAATAAAGGATGGGGTTTTAATGAAAATTCGAAAAACAAGAAAAGAACAACGTATCAACTATACTTATCAAAGTGCAGATGGTAAAAAACTAACATTAAAAGCTGGAGAAAGTGGTGTGACAGAAGTTTGGATAGAAGAACTTCACCGAATGGATGATAATAAAGTAAACAATAATTTGAAAAATGCTAGGCCTGAAAGAACTAAAAAAGAAAAGGCTGCGATTAAAAAATGGAAACAGGATTTTAGAGAAAAATTTAAAGCAGAACATGGATATTACCCGACAGATTCTGACGTTGAAGATGCAGCTGATGAGGAATTTCCTAAAAACTATAATCTTTCATATGATTGGAAGGTAAACGATGATGCTGATTGGGATTCATCAGAGATTGCTAAAGCTAGTAGCCATGAAATAAATTTTGACAGTTTCAATGAAAAGTCAGAACTAAGAATAAAGTATAATTTCTTAACAGATATCCAGTTTGAAGTTCTATATTTATCTGCAGTAGAAGGATACTCGTTAACTGAAATTGCACAGATGCTAGAAACTAGTATCCCTAATATATCTAAACATTTAAAGAAGGCAAAAAAACGAGTAATAGAAAATAAAAATAAAATATTTTAAAAAATTTATCGGGGAGGTTAAAAAAACTCCCCTTTTCTTTGCCTGTGAAATGTAAGGGAGAGAAACACCCTTATAGGAAGGAGGCAAAGAAGTGTTAAAACACAAAATAGTTATAAATGTTTCTGATGAAAAAAGAGAAGTAAATGTACTTAAAGGAGCAAGCCTTCGATTACCGCAAAGAATT
>PDWI01006503.1_pt1 | contig 14621 bp, 15 predicted proteins | sample 1430891 | NCBI WGS metagenome assembly PDWI01 (sample SAMN01162508, study PRJNA174530) | Oral metagenome, whole genome shotgun sequencing project. | biome: Marine environment; feature: Marine mammal; material: Swab sample of the gingival sulcus; isolation source: swab sample of gingival sulcus... | reverse complement strand
AGCACCCGCAAGCGCATGCTCGGGAAATAATTATACTACTATCGTTTTAGGTTAACGAGTTCTTGTAACATTTCGTCTGTCGTTGTGATAACACGCGAGTTAGCTTGAAAGCCCCTTTGCGTTGTAATCATATCGGTAAATTGTTGAGACAAATCAACGTTAGACATCTCTAATGCACCTGCTTGTAATTCACCGAGTGCGCCCGTTTGCGGCGCCCCGTATTTAGGGTTACCAGAGTTGGCTGTGTCAACGAATAAATTAGATCCAATTTTCCTCATACCATAGATATTATCAAAATCCGCAAGTAAAATTGTTCCTAATGTTTTCTTTTCACCATTAGAGAAAGTGCCTTCTACCTTACCGTTACCAGCGATATTGTAGCTAGAAAGAACGCCCGCTGCATTACCGTCAACGACAGTGCCCTTCGCATCACTTGCCCCTGCAAATTGTGTTAAGTTAGCAAACACACTCGTGTCTGGCTTTCCTGTTTCATAAAGCGTTAATTTAACATCTTTTGCACCAGGCGCCGCTAACGTAAGTTCCCAAGGAGCTGCTATTTCAGTGAAACCCGCGCCATCAACCTCACCATTATTCACGTCAGGCGTTACCGTTGCCGGCGGAGCGAAAATGCCCATGAAATTACCCGCTTCATCAAATTTTGCATAATAACTGCCATTAGGCGCAGCGTTTGGCGCAGGGGTTGTTATAATCGACTCATATTGTCCGCTAGTTTTATTATATTGTATATTAAAAGCAGCGCTCAAATCACCGACAGTATTGCCAGTTAGATTAGGGTTGGCAAATTCTATTGCTCTAAATGAACCTTTTCTATTTGTGGCACCACCGCCGCCACCTGCTTCTTTATAATTAATTTTTTCACCAAAGTTAACGATAACTTTGTTAGTATTACCCAAACTATCGTAGACATCAATCGCCGTTGAATACGCGATGTATTTATCTGCAGCGCCATTTTCACCCTTAACGAGCTTCGCATCAGTATTTGAGTCAACATTACTACCGATTCGAATTTTAGTTGTAGCAGTTGCGGACTTTGTTTCTGTCTTATCAATGATAATTGGTTTATAATCAATACCTAAAACCTTCATACCACTACCGTTAACTAAGTGACCAAGCTTGTCAATAGTAAAATCGCCCGCTCTTGAAAAATAGCGGTTTTGAAAGTTAGGATCGTCTGTTACGACAAACATACCATTACCGTTAATCATAACGTCATTAGGGTTATCTGTTCTCTGCGTAGAACCCTGTGTATGCGTTACACCCATCATACCAACAGTTACACCAAGACCAACTTGTTGTGGGTTGGTACCACCGCGACCGCCTTGCGGACCACCAGCGCCTTGTACTGTCTGTGTAAATACTTGTTTAAAATTCGTCGTTACACCCTTATAACCAGGTGTGTTTACATTGGCAATGTTATTACCAATAACGTCCATTTTGACCTGATGTGTTCTAAGGCCTGATACGCCCGAAAACATGGATCTCATCATAATAGTATCCTCCCTAGAGGTGCGCATCTCCGTCTATCATTCAGGAGATGATAACTTCCCAATTGGGTCCAGCTATATAAATATCGCACCGTCTATATTCGTAATCATCTTCGCTTCTATATCGTTTTGTTTTGCCGCTGTAATAATCGTCTTATTCGCTACGCTAGCGACGAGTAATTTATTATCCATTACAATTACAGCTTCTTTAATACCTTTAACCTTTGCCTTGTCCATCGCCGTTTCAAGTTTTGTGATTTCCACTTCACTTAAATTGATGCCCCGCGTTTCCAGTCTCGCTTTGGCGTGTTTCGTGATTGTGATTTCCGCCTGCTCCGCTTTGGCAAATACTTCTTTAAACCCAAGCCCTTGCGTTTTTGACTGCTGTTTTTTAAGCAGGCTCTGAGCATTAACTTTCTGACTTTGGCTGAGGACAAAAGCATTATCGACGCGTTTTGTCATCCATGACCTCTTTCTTTAACCGCCGTACGCCGCGCCTGCTTTCATTTGCAATAATGTTGCGTTTAAATTTGCTAATTGCTCAGGGCTTAAACTTTGTAAAGAGTCATTGATACCCTTGATTGCTGCGGCTCTTTCGGCTGCTGCTTTTCGTTCTTCTTCTGTTTTCTCTTTTTCGTCTACTTTTTCATCTTCGCCAAGCACGCCTGCCTTAATCGCCTTCACTTCCGCTCTCAATTCATCCATGCCTTTGACCATTTCTTGCATAGACTCAACAGAAGTAAATTGTGCCATCTGCGCAATGAAGTCTTTGTCTTCTAGTGGGCTAAGTGGGTCTTGATGCGCTAACTGCGTCATTAAGACTTTAAGGAATTGTTCCCTGCCCATTTCTTGATTTTTCTTAAGCTCATCTTTCAGATTAGCCTTATCGATTTCATCGAGCTTTTTTCTCTGCTCGTCCGTAATCGTACCGTAAAGCTTTCGCTCAATCGGCTTTGTTGTTACAGTATCCATTTAAACCTCCTAGGCTAAATGTTCGAAAGTTGTTTCCGCTACTAGTGCCGATAACGACCTAATATAGCTTTCCTTACTCTCATCTACATCGCTTACAAAATCAATTCGTCTGCGATAGTTTGACTGGCTTTGCCCCGTTTGCCCGTCGTTGTCTTTTTTTACATTCACATCAAATGTCATATCGCTAAAACCTTTATCTTTAAGTGAATTACGCAAATCTTCGAGATTACTCTCTATCGCTTGCTTCACCATTTGTGATGCCACTTCAAATTTGGCGATGACATTGTCATTGTGAACTTCAATTTTTAATTCTAGCTTACCAAGCTGTTCTGGTTTTAATTTAATAATCATTTCCGATTGTTGTGCTGACAACGGTGTTTTGTTGATTGCTTCCGTTACCTGCGCCATAATCGATTGTCTTGTTGCCGCTTGCGCGACTGCTATCTTTTGTCCTGCAAAAACTGTTTTGTCTGCAATTTCAAGCGGTGTTTGTTCTACTTTGCCAAATTCTGCTATTTGACCAATTTCCGCTTTTAAAGGCTTGACAAAAGTTTTAGTCGACAAAATTTGCGCTGGCTCTGCAGCGGGTTTTTCTTCACTAATCTTAGTGATTTCGCCCTTTAATTCTTGCAAGAGTTTTGCGAACTCGTCTGTTGCAAATTCTTTATCTGGCTTTTGTTCAGCTGCAAATTTGCCTAACTCGCTCGTGAGTTGTTCTAGCTTATTCACAAGCTCTATTGGCAATTGTTGCTTCAGCTCGCCATCGTCGCTGAGTTTCAACGCTAAATCCGCTTGCTCTTGACTCGCTTCTGCTTTGCCTTTTTCAAGTTTGACTAAATCCTCAAGCATAGCCACTACTTGATTGACTTCAACTGGCAACTTTTCTGCATTTGCTACAGGTTCCACTGCCGCGTCTTGGCTGAGTTGAAGCGAATTTTGTTCTTTCGTTTCGACTTCTACTGCTACAATTTGTGAAAGCTGTTCTAGCAAAGCGGTTAATTCTGCCAATAAGTTTGCTTCGACCAATACACTTTCTTCCGCCTCTACTATGACTTCTGCCTTGTTTTCGGCATCGGTTTTAGTATCGACTTTTTCAGCGCTTGGCTTTTCTTTTGTTTCTACCGTTTCTGACCCTTGCTCAGCCTTATTGCCTTCAGATTGAATCGCCGCTTCTAATTGCTCTATCTTATCCTCTTGGCTTTGGTCGTGAGTCTGCATTTTGGCTGGCGTTTTTTCGCTTTTATGCGTTTTTAACGCCGCTTTACGCTGAGGGCTTTCGCTACGCTCGCTTGCCTTGAGTGCTTGCTGAAAGCTACTCTTATGGCTACGGTTAGTAGCTTTTTTCTTGACCGCTTCACGCATAAAATCATCTTTTTTAAGCATGGCTTGCTGTCTTGCTACTAATTCCATTCGTCCTCCTTATTTGAGGCTTGGTAATGCTATTTCCGATAAAATTTCTGTAGAAATATTATCGTCGAGCCTACTAAGTATACTGGCAATCTTTTCTGGGGCGAAAGATTTTAACAAATCAAGCGCTAATTCTTGGTCTGAAATAGAAATAGTTTCACCATTATCAAGCTGGTAAACTTCTACTTTATCAGAATTCCAATATAGCTTCCTAACTGTCTCTGCAACTTTAGCTTCATCTACGTTTTCGTAAATTTGTACAAGCTCTTTTAGGTTATCGTCATAATCTTTATAGATGTTTAACGATTTATATAAATCTTTGGAAAAATCATCCGTTTTGCCTTTTAATCGACAATTGTCGGCAATCGCCGCGCTAAGTTCATTGGCAAAGCTTTCGTTGTCGACAAGGGCTAAAACCTGACCCCCAAGCTTAGGCCCTAGCACTTGATAAATCTTTGCTAGTTCTTCCATTGGGTAAGTGTTTGTATTGCCAACCAATTCCGCTAATTCACTCGCCTTTTTTTCTGCGAGAATTTTAGCATTCTCCTCTAAGGTTCTACTGGCAGCCACTTGTTTGTTTTCCAAAGTTTTAATCTCATTTAGTTTTTCTACTGTTAAATTTTTGTTGATTTTTAAAATGTCGTTTTCGCGTAAACCTGTATTGATTTCCAATATCTTTTGCGCGCTTAATTGTTGGTAAATGTCACCCACCAATTTATGAGCGCCCACTTCTTCATCTAATATACGTTTTATTTCTGCAGTCGCTGCATCGATATCCAACGCCGTTATAAAATCTGCTTTACTTTTAATTTCAGCAGTTCTCTCCTCATCGATTTGCGCTAAGGCATTGGAGAGAGCGCTGCCTTGTTGGTTTTGCATTTTAATCGCTTCTAATAGTTTTTCTGTCTTGTTAGGCGACAATCTAATCATCGCTTTCACGATATCGTCATAAACAGCTCTATCGTCACTCTTGATGACATTCATTTTATCTATCGCGCGATCTTGACCCAAGCTAAGCAAATAAGCCGCTACTTCAGAAACTTGTTTGTCAACCTCAGCGCTACTCGGTTTGCTCGCTATTTTGTCGCCAATGCCAAAAGGAGCGTAAACCAACACTTCATCCGCCATTTCTTGAAAAGGCTTAACTGTAAAGTAAAGTCCCGTCACAATTAATATTGGAACTAAAATTATTATTAAAATTGCAATGATGACTTTCTTCATCGCTGTTTACCGTCCTTATCGCTTCTCTTTGTTCTTACGTTTGGCTTACGCTTTCTCACTTGTAGACTGCGTTTCTCGCCTGTGTCATTCTGAGGAGATTGCTACGCAATCGACGTCGGAATCTTACAGGCGACTAATGCTTTGTTGCTGTTTTATACGTGACTAAACCATCGACTAACAAACTCTCTAAACGCAATTCCTCCGCTTTAAAAGCATCGAGTGCGCGTTCTTTCAGCTTTTCCATTTTCTTTTTCTCTTGCGTTGCATCTTTCAACTTAAGTCGCGCTTGTTCAACCACTTTTTCAGCCGAATAGATTTCCTCTATCGTCTGTTCTATCGCTATTTTGAAATAAGCCATACCGCTATTATAATTGCTAAAACTAGCGGCAGAAAGCCCTTTTTGCAAATCGGCTTCGCGTTGTTTCAAATAACAGAAACGCTCGCGTTCTAAACGTTTTAATTTTTGCTTCGCTTGCTCGCGCGCCTGCACAGCTAGTGCTAGCTCATTCTTTGCATTCTTCTCTATATCTTCCCTGTACTTCAATATGCTTTTGTACTTAAAACGAAAGCCCATTTGACATTCCTAACTCGCTTCGCGCGAAAGCCCATTCAAGCTCTCTACCGCTTCGTCCAAGTCGACCTTTTCCTCTACACCTTGTTTTAAGAAGCCGTCAATTTTAGCGTGCATCTCTATCGCCTTATCGATTTTCGGATTAGAACCGTGTGCGTAAGCGCCGATGTTGATTAGATCCTCAGACTCAGCATACACCGCCATCATCTCTTTAATGGTTAAAGCGTCTCCTCTATGTTCGTCTGAAATGATGTTATTCATAACACGACTGATGCTTTGCAACACGTCAATCGCAGGATAATGAGCTTTATGCGCTAGTGCCCTTGATAAAACGATGTGCCCATCTAGAATACCACGCGCTGTATCAGTAATCGGTTCGTTCATATCATCGCCATCTACTAATACAGTATAAAGTCCAGTGATGGAGCCGATGTCTGAATTGCCCGCTCTTTCTAAGAGTTTAGGCAACATCGCAAAGACAGACGGCGTATAGCCACGAGTGACTGGGGGTTCGCCTACAGCTAAACCGACTTCTCTCTGCGCCATAGAAAATCTAGTCAAAGAGTCCATCATCAGCATCACGTTTTTACCTTGATCGCGGAAAAACTCGGCGATAGCTGTTGCTAAAAGCGCTCCCGTTACCCTGACGAGCGCTGGTTGGTCTGAGGTCGCAACGACGACAACAGAGCGTTTAAGCCCCTCTTCGCCTAAATCGTGTTCGATAAATTCTCTAACTTCACGACCACGCTCACCGATGAGAGCAATTACATTTATGTCCGCCCGTGTATTGCGGGCAATCATTCCCATTAAGGTCGATTTACCGACACCAGAACCTGCGAAAACACCTATCCTTTGCCCCTTGCCGACAGTCAAAAGACCATCTATTGCCTTTACCCCTAAGGATAATGGGTCTTTTATCTTTTGTCTAACCAAAGGGTTGGGCGGCATATTATTAACTGTATAAATCGCACCATCTGTAACTGGCGCCTTGCCATCGATAGGATTGCCAACACCATCTATAATTCTACCTAATAAGCCATAGCCTACGTGAACATTAAGTGGGTGACCTGTAGCGTATACCTTACAACCACTACTAATGCCTGCCATATTGCCGAGCGGCATTAAAAGCACAACGCTGTCACGAAATCCAACGACTTCGCAGATAACATCTTTCCCTTTATCAAAAGGAATGATACGGCAAATTTCGCCGAGCTTTACCTGCGGCCCCGTCGACTCTATAGTCAAGCCAACTACTTTTTTAACCCTGCCAACATAAGTGACTAAATTTTGCGTTTTAACGGCATTGATAAAGCGATCAATCATAAGCCTCACCAGCCAATAAGGCATTCATAATTCGTTTTAATTGTTCAAATTGGCTTTCAACGCCAACATCTATGCTGCCCGTATCGCTGTCAATAACACAATCTGTGTGTTCAAGCGAAAGGTCTTTCTTGATTTCTATGTCTTCTACACCTTCTATCATCGCTAGCACTTTTGACTTATTGGCAACGACATAATCGTAATCAAAATCCGATACTCTCACAGTTAAATTCACTGTGTAAGTCAAATTGTCTATGCCTTTTTTTATGATATCTAGTATATAAGATTCATCCTCTATTTCTCTATTAATAATGTTTTTTACACTACTCAAACAAAGTTCTATTAAATCATTTTCAACTTTAGAGATAAACTCTTTTCTATTTAAAACCCATTCTTCTTTAATCATCAAAGCTTCATCTAATAAAACTTGAGCTTCTGATTGACCGACGTCAAAACCTTGAGCATATCCTTCGTCCTGCGCTTTTGCACGTACATCTTCGTAAACCTGCTCTGATTTAGCTGCGGCGTCTTCGCCTATGCGTTTAGCTTGTTCTTGTGCCTTAGAGATAATCTCCGCCGCTCTCTGTTCAGCGTTAGCTAAAATATCGAGCGCCGCATCTTCCGCTTGCTTGGTCAAAGAATCTTGGTCTAATAAAAACGGTTCTTCTCTTGTCGCTTCTACACTAGGCGGCTTAGTTATCTCTGAACTAATGCTATAGCTACGGCTGTCCAAGACTATACTGGAAGACCTAATTAATCTAGACAACTATATCATCTCCTCCGCCACGCGAAACAATAATCTCGCCTGCTTCTTCTAATTTTCTAATAACGTTAACAATTTTCTGCTGTGCTTCTTCAACATCTTTCAAACGCACAGGACCCATAAACTGTATATCTTCTTCTAACATTTCGCGCATTCTGCTCGACATATTTGTAAAGATAACTTCTTTAACTTCATCGGTTGCAGATTTAAGCGCCAAAGCAAGCTCTGAATTTTCGACTTCGCGAATAAAACGCTGTATAGCGACGCTGCCAAGATTGATGATGTCTTCGAATACGAACATACGTCTTCTGATTTCTTCGGCAAGCTCTGCATCTTGGACTTCCAACGATTCGATAATAAATCGCTCTGTTCCTCTGTCGACAGAGTTCAAGATATCGACGATAGACTGTATACCACCCGTTGACGCGTAATCTTGCGTAACCATAGAAGATAATTTTCTTTCCAAAACCAACTCCACTTCTTTGATAACCTCTGGCGAAGTAGCGTCCATTTGCGCAATCCTTTGAGCGACATCTGCCTGTTTTTCCTGCGGCAAAGAACCCAAAATGGCTGCCGCTTGGTCAGGGCTAAGATAAGATAAAATGAGCGCCAAAGTCTGTGGATGTTCATTTTGGATAAAGTTCAACAACTGACCAGCATCGGCTTTTCTAACAAAGTCAAACGGTCTAACCTGCAAGGAAGCAGTAAGCTTGTTGATAATATCCGTCGCTTTTTGCGCGCCCATAGCTTTTTCCAAGACTTCTTTGGCATAACCAATACCACCCTCGGAAATAAACTCCTGAGCCAAACAAATTTGGTAAAATTCTTCTAAAATTTCATCTTTTTCTTGGGGAGAGACTTTTCTCAAATTAGCTATTTCCAGCGTTAAATCTTCTATTTCTTCTTCTTTTAAATGATTAAAAATAGCTGCTGATTTTTCTGGACCAAGCGCGATTAAAAGAATAGCTGCTTTCTCCCTGCCGCTAAGTGCGGTTTTCTTTTCCATTAACTCTACTCCTCATTCATCCAAGAACGCAATAACTGTGCCACCGCCTCTGGATTGGAATCGATGAATTTTTCAATTTGGAATTTCGGACTAGAACGATCTTGAAACTCTGTATCGATTTCTGCCAATTCTTGTTGTTCTTCGATAATTTCTTGTGTTTCTTGTATAACAGCCGTGCGTCTTTTTCGTAGTAAGAAAAATACCAATACTATAAGAATTAAAACCGCACCGACTAAAAGGGCAACTATATAAATCGGTATGCCTAAAATTGTGTTAGTATCTTCGACTTCAACTGGCACAACAGCTTCCACATGGAAAGGCCAAGCCGAAACGCTAACTTTGCTTGCGTCTCTTACACCAGCGGCGCTCAAAACCATTTCAATAATAGCCTGCTTATCAATTTCAGACAAGCTGCCGCTTTCTAAAATATCGCTATTGATAATAATAGCAATAGACATATCGACTATCTTGCCTGGCGATTTTACTATCGATTGCTGGATTTCATTCATTTCATAGTTGTAAATCTCTTGCAGCTTCGTATAGTCTGATTCGCCATTTCTGAGCGTTGGATACTGCGGCGTATCTGTCGTATTGCTATCCGTTCCTGCAACGCCACCAGAACCGCCTGCTTTGACGCTTTCTTTTAAGACATTACTCGAACGTATCATACCTTTAACTTCGCCATCTACTGGTGGCGATATTTTTTTGATGCTAGTTTCTTCGCTATCAAAATCCAAAACGACATGCGTAGCTACCGAAACATTGTCAGCGCCGTAAATTCGCGTGAGCAAAGTTTCAATGCTGCTGTCAATGCTAGCTTGAATTTCAGCTTGATGTTTATTGCGTCTAGTAGTTTCAGCATCAGCGCTATTTCCATCATCAGCGTTTAGTTGTACACCATTCTGATCGATAATCGTGATTGTTTCAGGCGTTAGCCCTTTGATAGCGGTGAGCACAAAATTTTCTACACCCTTAACACTATCGTCACTAAGCGTTTCATCTTCAACTAAAGTCAACTTAACCGATGCAGAAGACACGTCTTTTTCTAAATTTAAAAAGCTGGTGTTCGCTTTTACATTAATAATAACGTTAGCATCTTCTATTTGTGATAAAGTTTTAAGCGCATCCTCCAATTCCGACTTCGTTTGATAAAGAAACATCTTATTCTTTTCTTCCGTCGTCTGTGTGAAGCTAAGCTTATCCATTACATCTTCAAAAGTAAAGCCTTTGTCCGTTGTAATATTAGCCATAGCAAGCTGCATTCTAGCTTTATCTATATTTTTTTCTTCTACTAATATTGTCGTAGCGTTCGCTTCGCTCTTCCATGCAATATTCAACTCATCGAGTTTCGTTGTTATTTCTGCCGCTTTCGTTTCGCTTACACCGCGTACTAGAGCAATGTATGTTTTGTTAGTCATAAAATTAACTAACAAAGCGATAATTATAAGCGCCACAACTATTCCTGCTATAATAGCAACTCGTACTCGCGGGGATAGTTCCTTATACCAATCTGACGCTTTTGAGCGATAATCGCGCAGTGTTTCAGCCATTGTTTTCTCCTATTATACTTGTAAACGCATTAACTCTTGGTAGGCTTCTAAAACACCTTTGCGCACTTGCAAAGCAAAATTAAGCGTAATCTCCGCTTTTTGTGCAGCAATTTCTGCCTCGTGTATATTATCAATTTCACCCGTCGCTACCATTTGGGCGTAGGCATTAGAAATTGACTCCGTTTGACTTACTTTATGTAAGGAGTCTCTAAGCATTTTTTGGAAATCTGGTTTTTGTTCTGATTTGACCGTGCGTATGACGGTTTTTTCCATAGGAAAGGGATTTGAAATGTTATGTACTCTCATCTTTTTTCTCCTTTAGCCAAACCTGAGATTAACCGATCTCTAAAGCTTTCATCGCCATTGCTTTGGCGCTATTAATCGCCGTGACGTTCGCTTCATAAGCGCGAGTCGCAGAAATCATATTTACCATTTCTGTGACTGTGTCGACGTTTGGCATTTCGACATAACCTTCGCTATTAGCGTCAGGGTGACTAGGGTTGTAGACCAACTTAAACGGCGTTTTATCTTCAACGATAGCGCTCACTTCCACGCCTCCGCCGACATCGCCGCGACTTAAAGCGCCAGCTAACATATTGGCAAAGCTGCCGCTTTTCTCGCTCAAAACAGCCATTTGTCTACGATAAGGCGTCCCCGCAGCTGTGCGCGTCGCATTAGCGTTAGCAATATTGCGCGAAATAATATCCATGCGCAAACGTTCAGCAGTCATCCCTGATGCACTGACATCAAACGATCGAAACATATTCATTACTTGCCTCCTCTAATTGCAGTCTTAAGCCTGTTAAATTGCCCGTTCACTTGTTCAAGCATGGCATTGTATTTAATTTGATTAGCAGCGTTAGCTGCCATTTCGACATCGACATTAACGTTATTGCCGTCAAGGCGATAACTGGTCGCTCTATCTTTTTTTATTATTGGTGAAAGAAATTCGGAATTCACACCTTTTGCACTAAAATGAGCTGGATTGGTGCGCGTCAATTCTATTGTTTCAGTATCTAGGAAATCAATTAAGGTAGATTCGAAATCAATATAACTGCGCTTATAACCAGGTGTATTGATATTGGCGAGGTTGTTCGCTATCAAACTTTGCCTCAGCCAGCTGGCATCAAGCGCTTTCTTTTGAATATCGATATTGTGGAAAGAATTGCTAAACATAAGTACACCTCTTATAACTCATCACTCTACGCTATATAAAAATAAGTCTAATAAGGTGCTAAGAAAGTCCAGATAAACCGAACTTCCTCGCTCCGTTTCTAAATCAACTACTATAATAGCATATAATTTAATATTTGTAAATAAATCATACTATTTTTTATTAATAATACTATATAATTATAAAAATAGCAATAATTTATAACTATAAAAAACTACTTTTGTGCCTTTAACTGCCCTCTTAATTTATCATTCAAAATTTTAATACGAGTGCCTTTCATACCCAATGAATGTGAGCTAATGACATCAGCGCTTTCTAGCTTACGCAAAGCATTGACAATAACAGAACGCGTAATGCCCGCTCTATCGGCAATGCGTGACGCGACTAAAATTCCTTCTTCGCCGTCAAGCTCCTCTATAATATTTTGCACTGCTTCTAATTCTGAATAAGACAAAGTACCTATCGCCTTATCGACAACGGCGATTTTTTTCGCTTCCTTTTCTTTAAGCAAGGAAACTGTATGTGTAATTTCTAAAGCCGCTATAGTCGCTGCCATTTCGCAAAAAATCATTTCATCGCTTGAAAATTCAAGCTCTCCGACGAAAATCAACTGCCCCAATTTATCTTTATGTGCATAAATTGGTACTATGGCAATACTTTTATCGGTAGCTTTTGCTAAAAAATCCAATTTTTTTTCATTTTTTATGTTATAATTTGCAAAATCGACTTTTTTTAGCTTTTTATTATACTTAGCTGGCAAGCTACCACTATGCCAAACTTCGCCAAAAATCTCGTCGCCATCTACTTCTAAAGTGCTAGCTAATAATTTTCCTTTTTGATCAATTATGTAGACATCTCTGTCGTACTCCATGAACGATTCAGCTAATTCAGCAAAAGAAACTTCATTACTTTTGCTTTCAATTAATGCTGTTCTTAAACCTGTAATCTTTTCTAATAACCCCATAATAACCTCTTTACCTTTCTTTTAAAACCCTATACCTTTATCTCTATTTTATTTATTTATAGGCAGGGTTTTTCATTTAAGCTTTAACTTTCGCCTCCAATTTGTAATCACATTCCTTGTTGCTGCAAATAATTTGTTCTTTTTTCTTCGTACGATAATCAATTAACGGCGCCTTACATTGTGGGCAAAGTTCTCCTGTTGGCTTATGCCAACTGATAAAACGACAATCTGGGAAAGCAGAGCAACCGTAAAAACTTTTATACTTTTTCGTCTTGCGTTCGACAATTTCGCCTTGATGGCAGAGCGGGCATTTAACGCCAATCTTATTGAGAAGCGCTTTTGTGTTTTGACATTCAGGATAATTAGAGCAAGCGACGAATTTGCCAAAACGTCCGTACTTAATTACCATTTTAGAACCACACTTGTCGCAAATTTCATCTGTTTCTTCATCTAAACTAATGCGCTCAAGTTCTTCTTCCGCTTTATCTAAATCCAATTTAAAGCTTTGATAAAACTTGCCAATAACGCCTTGCCACTCCGTTTTTTCTTCCGCTATCTTATCTAGTGACTTTTCGAGTTCAGCTGTAAACTTGACGTCGATAACATCATTGAAATAACTTTCCATAATGTCGTTAACTAGCTCCCCCAACTCCGTTGGATAAAGCGCTTTCTTCTCTTTACCAACATAGCCACGTGCTAAAATTGTCGAAATCGTCGGTGCATAAGTCGATGGTCTGCCTATGCCTAGTTCCTCCATCGCTTTAACTAAGGACGCTTCCGTATAACGTGGTGGCGCCTGTGTGAAGTGCTGTTCAGGTTTGAGTTTTTTAAGTTTCAAAACTTCCCCCTCAGCAATATCAGGCAAAAGCACATCATTCGTTGCACTATAGCTATAAAGCTTTAAAAACCCGTCAAAAACTAATTTGGAACCGTTGACTTTAAAATCGTAATCGCCATTTTTAACGAGAATGTTTACTTGTTCATATTCAGCCGCTTGCATATGGCTTGCAATCGTTCTTTCCCAAATTAATTTATACAGCTTAAACTGTTCCTTGCTTAAGTACTGCTCAATCTCAACCGGAGAAAGATTCACATCGGTAGGTCTGATTGCTTCGTGTGCATCTTGAGCCCCTTTGCTCGCCTTGCCTTTTGTGATTGCCCCAAGATATTTTTCGCCATAATTCTGCTTGATATAAGTATTAATCGCCGCGCTCGCCTCTGGTGCAATACGCGTAGAATCAGTACGCATATAAGTAATCAAACCAAGAGTTTTGCCAGCTATTTTAACACCCTCGTAAAGTTGTTGCGCGTTAATCATCGTCTTTTTGGTTGTGAAACCATAACGCGATGCCGCTTCTTGCTGCAAAGTAGATGTAATAAAAGGCGCAGGCGACTTACGCTTACGCGTATTTTTCTTAATGCTTTCCGCTATATAATCGCCACTCAAATCAGCCAAGAGTTTATCGACAGCGTCCTTATCAGGCAATGTTAATTTCTTGCCATTTTTTCCATAAAAATTGGCTTTGAAATCGCTCTTGTCTTTTTTAAACTCCGCTTCTAAGCTCCAATACTCTTCACTAACAAAGGCTTTAATCTCCCTTTCTCTCTCGCAAATGATACGCGTTGCAACAGACTGCACTCTGCCCGCTGATAAACCGCGTCTAATTTTACGCCAAAGAATGGGACTAATACTATAACCGACTAGTCTATCTAATATACGTCTAGCTTGTTGCGCGTCAACCAAATCCATATCTATTTCTCTACCGTTTTTGATTGCAGCCCGCACCGAGTCTTTTGTAATCGCATTAAAAGCAACTCTTTCAAAAGGCTTGCCCACTCCTTCTAAAGCCACCTTTAAATGCCACGCTATCGCTTCGCCTTCTCTATCGGGGTCAGTTGCAAGATAAATTTTGTCAGACTTTTTCGCCTGCTTTTTCAACTCTTTTATCACTTCGCCCTTGCCCCTAATCGTAATGTAATGCGGCTGAAAATCATCTTCTACATCCACACCCATTTTTGACTTAGGCAAATCTCTAACGTGCCCAACCGATGCCATAACCTTGTAATTTCTGCCCAAAAACTTAGCTATTGTCTTGGCTTTGGCTGGCGACTCAACGACAACTAAATAGTTAGCCATAAAACCTCCATTAATAAATATCTACTTCTAA
>PDWI01006501.1_pt1 | contig 14622 bp, 9 predicted proteins | sample 1430891 | NCBI WGS metagenome assembly PDWI01 (sample SAMN01162508, study PRJNA174530) | Oral metagenome, whole genome shotgun sequencing project. | biome: Marine environment; feature: Marine mammal; material: Swab sample of the gingival sulcus; isolation source: swab sample of gingival sulcus... | reverse complement strand
CCGTTTGCTGTGTTGTTATTCAGTTTTCAAGGATCGTTGGCACGCTTTCCAGATACGAAAAGATGCGGTGCGAGTTCCGCCGTGCAACAAGAGCATTATTTTACTTCTTCTATACACTCATGTCAATCTCTTTTTTGCAGAAGAAGCATCATACTCATCATACTCTGCTGCAGAGGAAGCGTGAACATAACGAAAGGGCCGCCTCCGGTCAAGAACTTTTTTTGCCTTTATTGCAAAAAAAGAAGACATGCTCTTCATCATCCTGTAATATGTTCCTTTTTCTGGTTTTATTTTATCGGCGGCTTTTAAACTTAACTTTTTATCGATTATGTCTTCTCCTTCTCAACAAGAGTTGTTACGCAGCCTTCCCAAGGTTGACGAGGCCCTCTCCTGGGTGTTCGCAGGCACAGATAATTTCCCGCCCGCAGTGGTAAAAAAAGTGGTGCAGGAGGAGATCAGCAGGGAGCGGGCGGCTGTTCTCGCGGGAGATTCTGCTGTCTCTCTTGGTCAAGACGATTGGCAAAAACGGTTTTGTGACGCTATTCGCTTAAAACTGGCTGTAAAACTGAAAAAGGTGATTAACGGTACAGGGGTTGTTGTGCATACCAACCTGGGGCGTTCCATCCTCTCTGGGGAGATGCTTACCCTGTTACAGGAGGCTGGCGGTCATTATATTAATCTGGAGTTTGATCTTGCTACCGGAAAACGGGGCAGTCGCTACAGCCTGGTGGAAGGGTTGCTATGTGAGCTGACGGGGGCGGAGGCCGCCCTGGTGGTAAATAATAATGCGGCGGCAGTGCTGCTGGCACTTGATACTCTGGCAAAAGAGAGGGAGGTCATTGTGTCGCGAGGGCAGCTGGTGGAGATTGGCGGTTCGTTCCGTATCCCTGATGTTATGGCCAAAAGCGGGGCGCGGCTGGTTGAGGTGGGTGCCACTAACCGCACACATTTACGAGATTATGAAGAGGCGTTGACCGACAGAACGGCGATGCTTTTGCGGGTGCATACCTCCAATTTTCGTATTATCGGTTTTACCGCAGAGACCTCTGCGGCCGAGATGGCTGCACTTGCGAAAAAAAATAACCTCATTGCGATGGAAGATCTTGGCAGCGGCTCGCTGATTGATCTGTCACGGTATGGCTTCTTCAATGAACCAACTGTGCAGCAGGTTGTGCGCGCGGGCATAGATATCGTTACCTTCAGCGGCGATAAACTGCTTGGTGGGCCTCAGGCGGGGATTATTGTTGGCCGCAGTAAGCTGGTAGACAAAATCAAACGTAATCCCCTTAACCGGGCGCTGCGAATCGACAAATTCACCCTTGCCGGGCTTGAGATGGTGTTAAGGGAATATTATGATGAGGCTGGCGCTGTTACCAATATCCCCACTCTCAAAATGTTGACAGAGAATTCTGCCGCGGTAAAAAAACGGGCCGTTATGCTGCATGACCTGCTGGCTGATTCAGCAGGAGAGTATGCGGCAATATCTGTTGTCGCGGTGGATTCAAGGGTCGGTGGCGGCGCCTTGCCGGAACATGGTATTGCCAGCTGGGCGGTGACCCTGGCGCCGAAAAAAATCTCCGTTACTGCTCTTGAGATAGAGCTGCGTCAACAGGAGACTCCGGTTATCGGGCGCATTGAGCAGAACCTGTTCCTGCTGGATATGCGTACTGTTCAACAGAGTGAAATAACAGGGCTGGCAGATATTCTGCTTCAGGTTTTATCGGCAGAAGCAGGGTGAGATAGAGATGGACAAGAAGAATAAGGTGGTTGAGGCATTTCCTGTTGCCCGGCGTATCGGGATAAGGCGGGAGTATTTCCAGATTTTTTGCGCAGAGTTCTCGCAACGGGTTATGGAGCGAGTGCCGACCGCCGCTTCCGTCTCCTTTCCGGTGGAAGAGGCAACGGCGGTCGCTCTTTTTACCGGTCCGGCAGCCGGTAGACTGCTCTCTTTATGGCGGCGGCTGGCAAAGGACGAAGGTTTTTACGGTATTGAGGAAGGGGAACTTCTTTTTACGCTGTCGGATGGCGATAACTCCTTTATTGTTTGCGTGTCGGGCGCTGACCCTCTTTTTCTGCAACGGCTGGATGAGGGGTGGCTGCGGGAGGTCTGCCAGCATCTTATACGTGATTTTCGTCTGATCTGTTCCGGATTCATCGATTGTGCAACCGGTCTGCCCAATCTGCCCTGCCTGCAAAATCTGCTTGACGAGTGGCAGCAGGAGACGGGCGGGTATCTCGCCCTGGTGGAGCTCCCCTGCAGATATGGTGCCGCCAGTCGCAAACATAGGTATATGCAGTTTTGCAGCCGGGTATTAAAAAATTTTGTGCAAAATTCCCTTTGCGTGCACTATCTGGGGCAGGAGATTTTCGCGCTGATCTTTCCTGTTGCCGGCGATAGCGACCACGAGTTTGCCGATGTCGCGAACAGGCTTATCGCCTTTTTAAAAAAAGAGGGATGCTTTCGGGTGCATATCGGTAGTACCTTATGGCTGCCGGGGCATTCTAAGGAGTCGGAAGAGGGACGGAATCTGCTTGATCAGGCATGGAGCGCGCTGCAGTATGCCGAAAAAAGAGGGCCATTCAGTTTTTGCAGCTATCAGCATCTGGCATATCCGGAACAGGGAAAGCTTGTGCCGCCGGCAAATTCGCTGCAGCAGCGATTACGTAAATTGTGGCGAAATGTCTCCCGCTTTTCACTGCTGCTGCTCAGGGCTGACTCGCAGGGTGCGCTGCCGTCTGTGATTGAGGCAGAGCTGGAACAGGAGCCGCACCTCGTCTGCGATGGTGATCACCATTATCTTCTGTTCCCCGGCGATGACGGGAGAGAGGCGCGGCAGCGGGCGGAGCAGCTTATCGCCTTTGGCAAGGCGGAGAAGGCAGAGAGCTTTTCGGGAGGGATTGCCCTGTTTCCGTATGCCGATTTCAAGAGATCGGAAATGGCAATGAACTGTAAAAAAGCGCTGGTACATGCCTCATTTCTGGGGCCGGCGAGTGTTGCCGTTTTTGATCCGACCAGCCTCAATATCAGTGGTGATATCTACTTTGCGGAAGGGGATTTTACCAAAGCCATCTTCGAATATCGACGGGGCCTTTTCTGTAGTGGGGGCGAGGTGAACCTGTATAACAGTCTTGGCGTTACCCTCGCTTTGATGAACCGGTTGAAGCCGGCACTGGAGAGCTTTTCCGCGGCGCTGGGTCTTGATGCGCAGAATTTTATGGCGCTCTATAATTCAGGGCTCGCCCTCAGGGATCTGGGGCAGCCGCAGCAGGCCTTTACCATGCTGGAGCGGGCATATGCCAATGGCGGGACAGAGCGGGATAACGCTGCCGCAATGCGGGATATTGAGCTCTATCTCGGCATGCTGGGGGTGGAGTCGGAGCAGATGGAGGCCGCTGTCCATTACCTTTCGTGCTGGCTTGCGCATTGCGGTCAGAAAAAAGAGAGCGGCAAGGTGTACCGTTATCTTGGTCTGGCATATAATGGCGTTGGCAATGTAAGAAAAGCTGTTGAATTTTTGCAAAAAGCCCTGCATTATGATCAGTCTGACGCGCAATCACTCTCGCTGCTGGGGTATCTCTACCTGAAAACGGGAGAAGGCAGGAAAATTGCTCGTACTCTCTGCCGGAAAAGTGTAGAACTTGAGCCGGATAATCTTGCCTTTCTGCTCTATTTTGCCGAATGCCTGATTGCTTGCGAGGAGTATGACGAAGGGCGGCTTCTGCTGCAGCGCTGCCAGCGCAATGATGCTCTGCGTGATCAGGCATGGCTGCTGCTTGGTGAGCTGCACCTGTTGCAGGGCAAGGTGCGTATTGCCGGTAAATATTTCAGAAAATTATCGGGCAGACGGGGCCTGGCGGCCGATATTAGGCGGCGCGTTCACCGCGGCATGAAAAACTGTGAATGAAAACTTGCTGAAAGTTTTGACGTTTTTGAGTAGTGTTGCAACGTACTGCTAATGGGATTTGTTTTTTACGAATTAAAAGTTACGTGAATCTACTTGTTATGTAAGTATTTTTGCCAATTTCAGTGAGGGAGGAGGAGATGGGTGTATGAAAAAGAGATTGAACGGGAAAATTATCAAGGATCCGACATATTGCCTTGATAATTCAATGGCCAGTGATTCCTGGCGGATTTTCAGGATATTGGCAGAATTTGTTGATGGTTTCGAAGGCTTGGGTTCTCTGGATACAACGGCTGTTACCATCTATGGCTCCGCCCGAACCAAACCGGGAGAGAAATATTATCAGCTGGCTGAGGATATCGCTGGTGGACTTGCCGGTGCCGGTTATGGTGTTATTACCGGTGGCGGGCCTGGAATCATGCAGGCGGCCAATAAGGGAGCCTATGAAGGCAACGGTGTGTCTGTCGGGTTGAATATAACCCTGCCTCATGAACAGGATCCAAATCCCTATACTACTCTTTCACTTGATTTTAAGTATTTTTTTGTTAGAAAGGTTATGTTGATGAAATACTCCTCCGGTTTTGTCTGTATGCCGGGCGGATTTGGGTCGATGGATGAGCTGTTTGAATGTCTGACTCTGATCCAGACAGAGAGGATTGCCCCTTTCCCCATTGTTCTTGCCGGCAAGGAGTATTGGGGAGGCTTGGTGGAGTGGATAAAAAATACCCTGCTGGCGCAAGGTAATATCAGTGCAGAGGATGTGTCACTTTTTACTGTACTTGATGATGCCGATGAAATTGTGGAATATCTGGTCAACTCTATCCCCCTGGTTGAAGATATTAAGAAAAGAAAATAGTTAAGGTTACGATATGGCGCAGATTGATGGTTTTTTTAAATTGATGAATGATGAGGGTGCATCTGACCTTCATATGGTGGCAGGTCAGCAACCGGTGCTTCGTGTCCGTGGAGATATGGAGCGGGTGAAATTCAAGCAGATGGAAAATGATGAGCTGCGGGCGATGCTCTATGAGATCTGCCCGGAGGAGAAGATCCGTACCTTTGAGGAGACCGGGGATGTGGATTTCGGTTATGAGATTCCAGGCCTTGCCCGTTATCGTTGCAACTATTTCCAGCAGAAAAACGGTGTTGGCGCGGTTTTCCGGGAAATTCCCAGTGATATTATGACCGTTGAGCAGCTGGGGCTGCCAAAGGTGATCTCCCGGCTTGCCTACCTGCCCAAAGGACTTGTTCTGGTTACCGGGCCGACCGGTTCAGGGAAATCGACAACCCTGGCGGCCATTGTCGATGAGTGTAACCGCAATAGAAAGGATCATATCCTGACCATTGAGGATCCGATAGAATTTATACACCATAGCCAGGGTTGTATCGTCAACCATCGTGAGGTTGGTACCCATACCAGGAGTTTTGCGTCAGCGCTTCGCGGCGCTTTGCGTGAAGACCCCGATATTATTCTGGTCGGTGAGATGCGTGATCTGGAGACCATCTCTCTGGCAATGGAGGCGGCAATGACTGGCCACCTTGTCTTCGGCACCCTGCATACCCTGAATGCGATGAAAACGGTTGACCGGGTTATTGAGATATTCCCGGCAACACAGCAGGCGCAGGTACGTTCCACCCTGGCAGATGCGTTGCGGGCGGTTGTCTCCCAGACTCTTTTCAAGCGGGTGGATGTAAAAGGGCGGTGCGCCGCTCTTGAGGTTCTGATTGCCACCGCAGCGGTACGTAACCTTATCCGTGAGGGGAAAACGTATCAGATTCTGTCGGCAATGCAGACAGGGAAGAAGTACGGTATGCAGACCCTTGATGATGCCATCGAAGAGCTGCTGGTCAAAAAGAGAATCCGTGCCAATGACGCCTATGCCAACTCGGTGGAGAAGGCCCGGTTTACCAAATATCTGAGACGGTCGCCTTCCGATTTTACCGAGGTGTAAACGTCATCCAGGGTAGAGTGATGCTTTTGGCTGTAACGGTCGGGGCATCACTGCCTGCTCTTTCCTGAAGCGTTATTCTCTCTTCTTTGTAGTGATATGGCAGTAGCGGGCTGCCTTTCTCTTTTGTATAGTATCTGATTTTCATCCCCTTTCTGTTGGTTTCGATCTCAATTGTTCCTTTCTCTGCGGTGGTGAGCAGCGGAATTTTTCTGTCCCGCAGATATCTCCGTAACGCCGCTGAAGGGAAAAGTTGTCTCTTTTCGCCGGCAGAGACAATGACCAGCCGTGGGTGAACGGCCTCTATAAACTCTTTGGCATTTGATGTTTTTGAGCCATGGTGGGAGGCAAGAAATATCTGGCTTTGCACCGGGACGTTTTTATCAAGCAGCTGTCGCTCCCCCTTTTTATCTATGTCTCCGGGTAAAAGAAGCCGGCAGCCGTTATCGGCAACAACAACCAGCCCCCTGTTTTTTTCAGCGGTGGAGCTATGCTGCGGCCTGCCAAAATTATAGAGGCAGGAGAGCGCCTGCGTCTTTTCCGGCAGTAGTGCGTCACCGGCTTTGGGTACTGCTATGGCGGTACCCTTCTGCCGGGCGGTTTCCAGCAGTTTTTTATGCAGGGGATGGTCTTCATCCACTGCCCGCACCCAGAGGGTGTTGACAGAAAAACTGGCAAGGAGATGGTCAAGCCCGTTGCTGTGATCCGCATCGGGATGGGTGAGAACAACGGCATCGAGCTTTTTTCTTCCTTTATGCAGCAGATAGGGAGCAATAACCCGTTCGCCAACCGAGGTCGAGGCAAAGGATGCGCCGCCGCCATCAACAAGAACTGACGCTCCGTCTGCGAATTCTATCAGTGTCGCGCTTCCCTGGCCCACATCGAGAAAGACCATTCGGTTTTGCCGGGGCGGCGTGACGAAAAGAAGGGGCAGGGAGAGCAGTACTATGCCAACCCCGGCAAGAGATGTCTTTTTGCTGAACGCAGTCATGCGATTATCGTCTGTGTCGGCAACCTTCACCCTGCCAAGTGCCAGCAGAAAAAGCCCGCCATAAAAGAGGCGTGTCCCCCAGAGAAAGAGTGGTTCCGCGGTTGGCACCCAGTAAAAGGCGAAAGGGAGCGTTGCGGCCCGGGCCAGCACATCGGTTGCCAGTTCCAGCCCCGTCGCGCCGAAAGAGAGCAGCAGACCGGCACCTTTGCCGGCGACAAGGGAAGGAATGGCAAAAATGCCGCAGGGAAGTGCCCAGAGACAGAGAAGCGGTTCAAGGAGCAGGTTGGTAAAGGCACCAACGAGGCTTAACCGGTTAAAATGGAGGGCGGTAATCGGGGCTGTGAGCAGGGAGATCCCGCCGGAGAGAAGAAATGCCGCCATTATCCAGCGCCATATATTCTGGCATATCCTTTTACTGTAATGGGATTTTTTATATCTCTCCTCCGGCTGCCGGAGAACTCTTTTCAGCAGTGGCAGCAGCAGAAATATTACCGCGACAGCAACAAACGACAACTGAAATGAGGGGCTGAAAAGCTGCATGGGCTGTATCAGCAGCAGGAGCAGGGCGGCGCCGGAGAGCAGCGGCGCCGCTGTCGTCTGCTGGCCGCGGATCAGGGCAAGAACCAGTGTGGCGCTCATGATTGCTGCCCGCAGTACAGGTGTCTGCAGCCCTGCCAGAAAGGTATATAAAAGGATAAAGGGCAGAGTGAGCAGGGCGGCCAGTATATGAACCGGATAGTGGAGCAGTATATATTCCGATCTGCTCAGCAGCCAGTACCAGATAAAGTGAAAGAGAGACCAGATAACAGCAAGATGAAGGCCGGAGATGGCCAGCAGGTGCAACACCCCGCACGCCTTGAAATTTTCCAGAACCGGCGGTGGAATACCGGAACGGTCGCCAAGGAGAATAGCCCTGTAGAGCCCGGCCTGTTGCGGCGGCAGCTGGCGGTTAAGGGCAGCGGCAATTATTGCGCGGTATCTCTCCATACGGGTTTGCAGCCGCTTTTGTGGACGCTCCCCGGTTTTCTGCAAGAAGAGAGGAGAGCGGATAAATCCGGTGAGCAGGATTCCTTTTTCGGCAAGATAGCGGGCGTAGTCAAAGGCGCCAGGTGTCTGGTAACTCTTTGGCCGCTTGATATCGGCGCGGACAATGATACCGTCTCCCGGCAGGATATGCCGCGGCCACTCCCCTTGCAGGCGCAGCAGGATTTTACCCTGCGTCTTTGTGAAAGCCTGGTCTTTCGGCAGTCGTATCCAGCGGCTGTCGATGACTACGGAGGTTATCTGTCCGTTACTGGCAGGCATGTTTTGCAGAAAACCGGCAATAACCGCCTCCTTTTTTTCATCGAAATGGTAGTAGAGATGTTCCGTTGCCGCTGGCAGCTGCAGGGTGGCAGAGATATGAACGAGGCCGAGAAGAAAGGAGGCAGGAGTCAATAGAGCCAGCCTTGCTGTTGCGGAAAAAGGTCGTCGCCAGCAGATGACACCGGCGGTGGCAAGAAAAAGACCGACAGCGGTGGCAACGATCACTCCGGAAGAGGCAGGGAGCGGCAGACGATAGCCGACAGCAATCCCCAGCGCAAACAGCAGGGTAATGCTTGTAAGAGCGTGGTATGCCGCTATCTGGAGAAAGAGATTCACCTGTCAGCCTTTTTCTGCAGCAGGTCGCGGATCAGTTGCAGATGACTGTCAAGCACGTCCTGCTGCCGGGAAACAGTCGCTCTGGCTGCTTCTCCCGCTCTGCTGCGCACTGTTTCCGATTGAAGAAGAGGGCGCAGGGTGGCAATCAGGGCGGCGCCATCCTTTACCTGAAATGCCCCTTTGGCGTGCAGGAGTTGCGCCGCGATTTCGCTGAAATCCTCCATGGAGCTGCCAAAAAGAACCGGACAGCCAAAGAGTGCCGGCTCCAGGGGGTTATGTCCCCGCTCACTTACCAGACTGCCGCCGATAAAGGCGATATCTGCCAGTTGATAACAGGCGGCGAGCTCGCCGATGGTATCAAGTAGCAAAATGCCGCCACGGGGAAGAGGCGGCGCATCCTGGTCGCTGCGCAGCTGGGCGGTGCGACCGTTCTCCTCGCAGTATCTTTTGATGGATTTCGCCCGACCGGGGTCTCTTGGCGCGATAATCAGGCAGAGGGCGGGGAATTCATCGCCAAGGGTATGTAACGCCTGCACCATGATCTCTTCTTCGCCCGCGTGGGTGGAACCGGCAAGCAGGCAGAGACGTTTTGCCGGCAGCCGGGAGTTGATCTCGTCGCGGAGGGTGGCGTTGAGCGTGGGGCGCGCGGCAAATTTAAGATTGCCCAGAACATGTAGTTTCCTCTCTTCTATGCCGAATTCTGCAAGTCTCCCTTTGTCCTCCTGCCGCTGCAGGCAGAGTGTATCCAGAGCGGAAAACATCGGGCGGCAGAGAAAGGCCATTTTTCTGTAGCCTTGCAGCGCCTGATGGGATACCCTGCCGTTGAGCAGCATGGATGGCACCCCTTTCTGCTTGAGAGTGTGCAGCAGATTTGGCCAGAAGTCTGTTTCGACAAGCAGAAAACAGTCGGGCTTAATCCTGTTGATAAAGTAGTGGACAACGGGCAGGATATCAAGTGGGCTGTAAATAATGCTGTCAATGATACCGGCAGGAAGTTGTTCTGCCACCTGCTGCCCGGAACGGGTGGCCGTGGAGAAGACAATACGGGCATCCGGCATTGCCGCGCGTATCTTTTTTATAAGGGGGATTGCGGAAACGGTCTCTCCGGTGGAGAGGGCATGTATCCAGAAGAGAGGGCGGTGGCGCTCCGCCTGTAAGGTGGAGAGTCGTCCGGCGAGGCCAAATCCGAGGCGTAACAGTGTCCTTTCGCGGTATTTTTTCCGCAGCAGCACTATGGGAAAAATCAGCGGTGAGAGCAGTGGCAGCAGTAAAAACTGCAGCAGGTTATAGAAAAAAATTATCATAATGTCGGGTAAAGCTTTTGACTTGTCAACAAGGGGTAAGTGATGAATATCATACTCCTTGACAGAGCAGAAATACAGGAAAACAATAGAGTCCTTCTCCGGGGCGAACGGGCGGAGCATCTGGTTAAGGTGCTGCGGGTAAGGCAGGGCGACCGGGTGCGGGTGGGGGTTATCTCCGGTTCCCTTGGGCATGGGCAGATCCTTTCCCTGCGGGAAAAATATCCATTTACCGCCGGGCTGCGGGTGGAGTTGACTGCTCCACCGCCGCCGATGCCCCGGCTTGATCTGATCCTTGCCCTGCCCAGACCCATTATGCTGCAGCGGATTCTCAGTCAGGCAACCGCCCTTGGCATTGGACGTTTTTTTATCATCCATAGCAGAAGGGTGGAAAAGAGTTTCTGGCAAACGACCCTGCTGCGGCAGCAGGAATACACTGGGTATTTGCGCAAGGGGCTGGAGCAGGCGGCGGTGGATACCCGGTTGCCGGAGGTGTATCAGTATCCCCGCTTCAAGCCCTTTATTCAGGATATCTTCCCGCAGTGGAAAAGGGAGTACCAGCATTTTGTTCTGGCTGATCCTTCCGGGGACAGCCTGCTTTCTGCCGGGTTGTCTGAAAAACCGGGCAGGGTCGTTTTTGCTGTTGGCCCGGAAGGGGGCTGGATAGAGTATGAGAAAGAACAGTTTCAGAACCAGGGTTTTTGCGCCTGCGCAATGGGTGAACGCATTCTCAAGGTGGATACTGCAGTAACAGCCCTGCACGCGCGGATATCATTGCTTTGTGGAGGCTAGATCATTTTCCGCAAAAAAGGGTGTTCCGTCAGTCTTCTCCGGCCGGAACATTCTGCAGTTCATGTAGTCTTTTTCGACACCATAAAAACAGATACCATTTTTGCCCCGTTTTTTAACCTGATACATCGCCTTGTCTGCACTCTTGAGCAGACGTTTCTTGTCGAAGCCGTTTTGCCGTAGCGTACTGATGCCGATACTGGCACCGACTACTCCCGTATTACCGTTATCAAGTTCAATGGGTTTGGTCAGATTTTCCAGGATCTTCTGACCAATGGAAAAAGAGTCGTCCTCGCTGTAACCGCTATAGAGAATAACAACAAATTCATCCCCGCCCCAGCGGGCAACAGTGTCTGTTGCCCGGCATGATTCGAGAAGACGTTTTGCCACTTTTACCAGAATGGTATCTCCCACATCATGGCCATAGGTGTCATTAATCTGTTTAAATCCGTCAAGATCAAGCATAAAGAGGGTCATGTCTTCCTCTCCACCCCGTCTGCCAAGATGCTGGCGTAATCTGTTTTCTACCCCCTGCCGGTTATAGAGGCCGGTTAAATGGTCGCGCTCCGCCTGGCGCCGAGACTCTTTTTCCTGTATATAGCGATCTGTAATATCGTATAAAATTCCTTCTATGGTACTGTCTTCATCACTCTTTTTGTTTTCGTTGAAGAGGAATACGGCATGGAACCACCGTTCCTCTCCACCCTTTTCATAAAAAAGCAGGTCGTTGCTCACCGCCTGGCGGGTGTTGACTGTTGTGCGCAACATCTCCTCCACCAGGCTGCTGTCGGCAAATATCCGGCAGACATTTTTCTTTAACTTTTCCGGTTTCTCCGACATATTCCGTACCTTGTCAAAGGCGATGTTTGCCATTTCTATCTCGCCTGTGGTGGTGGAGATAAAGATCGCGCTACAGGCATGGTCAAATATTCTCCGATATTTTACCTGGAGTTCCTCAACCTTTTTGCGCAGATCGCGTTCACTGTCAACGGTCTGCTTCGTTCTCTCCAGCAGATGGTTAATATCGCCGACAAGACGACCAAACTCATTGTCGCGGTGTCTTTGGGGAATCTCAAGCAGGTCACTACTGCCTGGAGTGATGTTGTGGAGTCGTCTGGCGACCTTTCTGATCGCCCTTGTAAGGAAATAGTTGATAAAAAAAGCGGCAAAGAACACAATCAGCATATTGACAGTGATAAGGGTCAACGCATTTGTCCAGCCTGTTTCGCGTGCCCGCTGTTCAATAAGCTTCTTGTTCTGGGTAACGATAAGCTCGCCAACCTTCCCTTTTGCAAAGGGGGAAGTCAGTACCATCTGCATGGTATAGGGAGAGGATTCAGTAGAGTGTTGAGGGCCGGAGAAAACCTCTACCCCTTTTGTGGTAATCAGTTTTGCATGGAGAATAATACTGTTTTTTTCCAGTCCGTCGGTAACATCCTTGAGCATATCTTCCTGATTGAGGTAGCTGGCGATGGTTGCCGGTTCGGCAACAGTTTCCATCAACTCAATTGTTGCCTGGCGAACATCCGCTACTTGTTGCGCGTAACTGCTATTGTACACATAGCGCGCTGTAACCAGCACGAGAAGGAGCGTTCCCGCCGCGAAAAGGAAGGATATCTGAAGGTGTAAATACTTCCCCATTGTGTAATGTTTCCCGGGTTCGTTATTGTTTGCCTGCTTGTTTTTTATCTGCCGCAGGCCTCTTTTGGATTAGCCATAATGTGCATGTCGTATAAATTTTTACCAAAAATTTACCAAAACCATCTTTCTGCCGGGTTCTTTTGCCTGTGGCAAGTAAAACAACATCGACTTCATCATAAAATTGCGCAAAAACTGGCTGTAAATTTTCGTACCGGCTGGTTCGAGAGACAACTGTATCCTTCTGCCCGCTCCTGGAGAGGCTGCAGTCTGATTAATAATAAAAATCTTTAATATAAGCAAGTAGTTCTGGTTGAAAAAACAACTTCGATCTAGTGTGGCGCATTACTGCCGGAGACGGGATGCTTATCGGTTTTCCTTGCTGTTTTTGGGCAAAGAGAGTTGAGTTGCCGATATGGTTCAGGCAAAGAGCGGGGTACTGAGGTAGCGCTCCCCGGTATCCGGCAGAATGGTAACGATGGTTTTGCCGCTGTTTTCCGGACGTAGAGCCACTCTTTTTGCCGCGCATACAGCGGCCCCGGAGGAGATCCCGCAGAGAATGCCCTGTTGCCGGGCAAGCTGTTTTGCGGTGGTTATCGCCGATTCTCCGTCTATGGGCAGGATCTCATCGACAAGTTCGGGCCGGAAAAGGGCGGGAATAAAATTGGCGCCAATACCCTGGATGGGATGGGACGCGGCCGCTCCTCCTGCCAACACCGGTGATTCCTGGGGTTCAACCGCGACAAGGTTGATTGCCGGATTATGGCCACGCAGGCCCTCTCCGACTCCGACAAAGGTACCGCCGGTGCCAACCCCGGCAATAAAGATATCCACCTTGCCGGCGCTCTGCTGCCAGATCTCCTCTGTCGTGGTCTTTCGGTGGACGGCCGTATTGGCCGGGTTGGAGAACTGGTCCGGCATATAGCTGTTTGCCGTTGTTGCGAGCAGGTGGCGGGCGGCATCCATTGCTCCCTGCATCCCTTCTTTTGCCGGGGTGAGATGGAGTTTTGCACCAAAGTGGACGAGCAGTTTTCTACGCTCAACAGACATCGATTCCGGCATGGTAAGGATCAGCCGCAGCCGCAGTGTGGCGCAGACAAAGGCAAGACCAATCCCGGTATTACCGCTGGTCGGTTCAATGATGGTGCTGTTCTTGTCGATTTCCCCGCTATGCATTGCCGCGTCAATCATTGCCGCAGCCGCCCGCGCCTTGACGCTGCCGGTGGGATTGCGGGACTCATCCTTGGCAAGCACCGTTACCGCATCGGTGCCGATAAAGGCGGGAGAGATCCGCAGCAGAGGGGTATTACCGCAGCTGTCTATGATGTTCATAATACGACTACTCACTTTTGGCAGAAAAGGAGAGCTCCGGCATCCGGCGCAGCACTCTGGTGCCGGGGGCGACACTTTCGGTAAGCCAGATATTACCGCCAATGGTTGCCCCTTTGCCAATGGTGGTTGCTCCTCCTAAAATAGTGGTATTGGCATAAACAATAACATTATCTTCCAAGGTGGGGTGCCGTTTCTTGTCCTGCAGTTTCTCTCCGGCATCCCTTGGCAGCGACAGGGCGCCAAGGGTTACCCCCTGATAGATACGAACATTTTTGCCGATAACCGTTGTCTCGCCAATAACAACGCCGGTACCGTGGTCGATAAAAAATCCCTCAGCAATGGTCGCCCCGGGATGGATGTCGATACCGGTCTGGCTATGGGCATACTCTGTCATAATCCGGGGGATGGTCGGTACCCCGAGCAGAAAGAGGGCATTGGCAATGCGGTAGATTGAGGTGGCAAGCAGACCGGGATAGCAGAAGATAACCTCATCAGAGCTTTTGGTGGCAGGGTCACCGATAAGGGTGGCCTTGATATCTGTTGCCAGAATCTCGGCGATTGCAGGCAGCTTCTGGATAAACTGAAGCGCCAGATCGTGGCTTGTCACCTCGCAGTTGATACAGGGGCGGTTATTGCGGCTGCAGTCGTGGCGGATCGCCATCATAATCTGTTCAGTCACCTTGTCATAGAGATCGGTTGTCTCATTGCCGATATAAAATTCCAGATTGGTCGGATGCAGACGGTTCTGGGTAAAGTAGCCGGGGAACAGGATCCTTCTGGTCTGCTTGACAATATCAATAATCTTCTGCTGCGAGGGGATGGGAGTGGCGCTGATATGTTCATAGCAGCTTTTGGAACTCCAGGAAGAGAGCAGCTGTTTCACCACATCCGGCACCTGGGCGTGCAGGCTGCGGGTAGGGGATTGCCCTGGTTTGTTTCCCTCTGGATTACTATGGGGTATTGGCTGAGACTGTTTGCGCGAAGCCATAATGTCTCCTTTATCTCGGTTTTTCAATAATATATATACCGTATGAGGCGCGAAGGTTTTTACAGTAGTGGATAACCTTGCCCTGGGTATC
>PDWI01006500.1_pt1 | contig 14623 bp, 13 predicted proteins | sample 1430891 | NCBI WGS metagenome assembly PDWI01 (sample SAMN01162508, study PRJNA174530) | Oral metagenome, whole genome shotgun sequencing project. | biome: Marine environment; feature: Marine mammal; material: Swab sample of the gingival sulcus; isolation source: swab sample of gingival sulcus... | reverse complement strand
CCTATTTCAAACATAAGAAACTTGGCATACCATAAAGATAGCAAAGTCAGAAAGGCTGCTTATGAAAGTGAACTTAAAGCTCTCTCTACTATAGACTATGTCAATGCCGCCGCTTTAAACGCTATAAAAGGCGAAGTAATATACGAATCAAATCTTAGGGGATACTCCTCACCTATAGAGATGACTCTTATCAAATCAAGAATGACAGATGCAACTTTAAAATCTTTAATAATGGCAATAGAAAATTACTTGCCACATTTTCACAGATATTTAAAAGCTAAAGCCAAAGTTTTGGGACATGAAGGTTCTCTTCCTTTTTATGACTTATTTGCACCTATTAGCGAAAGCGATTTAAAATTTAGTTATGATGAGGCTAAAGATTACATAGTGGGACACTTCTCAACTTTTAATGAAAATCTAGGCAACTTTGCAAAACGTGCTTTTGACAACGACTGGATAGACCCATTCCCTAGAAAAGGAAAAGTATCTGGAGCTTTTTGCCAAAACTTACCTTATATAAAAGAAAGTCGTATACTTACTAATTTCACTGGAACTTTTAACGACGTTTCTACGTTAGCCCACGAACTAGGTCATGGGTATCACGGTGAATGTTTGCATAAAAACGAACAGGTAAATACCGACTATCCTATGCCACTTGCCGAAACAGCGTCTATTTTCTGTGAAACGATAATACAAAATGCCGCTCTAAAAACTGCTAACAAATCAGATAAACTAACTATATTAGAAAGCTCGATTTCTAATGCCACTCAAGTAGTAGTAGATATTTATAGCAGGTATTTATTTGAAAAAGAACTTTTCGAAAAAAGGAAAAACGGAAGTCTTTCGGTAAATGAATTAAATGAAATAATGTTAAAAGCCCAAAAGCAAGCTTATGGTGATGGTTTAGATGAAAACTATTTACATAAATATATGTGGGTAATAAAACCTCACTACTACTTTAGAGATTACAACTTCTACAACTTCCCTTATGCATTTGGACTTCTGTTTGCTAAAGGACTTTACAGTATGTATTTAAAAGAAGGAGAAACTTTCTTACCTAAATACGACAAACTTTTAAACTATACTGGCGACCACGACATAAAAGAAGTTTTAGCTAGTGTTGACATAAATTCAGAAAGTGTTGAATTTTTTGAATCGTCATTAGAGTTGATAAAGAAAGATATAGACGATTTCATAGAGGTGTGCAATGAAAATAAGTAATACTTTAAACAATATACTAGAATATTTAAAAATAACTTTTAAATCAGTATCAGAAAACAAAAAAGTTTTTATGCCTATAATAATCTTTACATTGATAAGAGCTTTATTATCGGTAGCTTTCGTGATTTCACTATCGCCTATAATCAAAAATTTAGGCGATATATTATCAAAGCTAGTTACGTCGCAATCATTTTCAGCGATACAACCAACTACTGACTACATTTTAGGCACTCCGCTAATAATTTTAATATTCATAATAATAGTGAACACTTTAGGTTTCACTATGTTGGAGGCTAAACTTTTTTTGAATTTTAGAGATTTAATTCCATATAAATATTTAGATGAAAACAAAAAAGGATTTTTTAGAACTTTTGCTGCTTACGTAGTGGCAAACTTAATAATAATTTTTGCTTGGCTCGTAATACTCATACCTTATTTGGTAATAGGGCTTTTATCTTTGACTATCGGACTTACTTTGATACCTTTCTTTATAGAAGTTATGCTAATGTACTATAAAGGTATTTACGTAGTTTCTGATAAAGGTATTTTTGAAAGCATTGGAGAAAGCTTTTCATTTGCAAAGAAAAATTTATTAATGTCGGTAATGCTACATATTTTCACATTGACTTGCAACGTTATGAACTTAGTAGCAGAGGGCTCAGGTGGTTCTTCATACAATAGAGGCATAAATGGTATTTTAAACTATAAATCTAAAAGCAGCGGTGATATAAATTCTCAAATAGATGCTATAAACCCTAAATTAGACGCTATAGTAGAAAGGTCTCCAATCGACCCTGTTTTTATAACGAAAGTAATCACTGTGATGGAAAATATTATAATGCCTATATCGTTTATACTAATAATGGCTACAGCTATAGTATTTTTAATCAGGCAAGTTATAACTACTTACTTCGCATTTACAGCGACTTATATTTACAGTGAAACTAATTACAACAACAATTTACAAGTTATGGGGTATGAATATGACAAAATTTGATAAATTTATAGATTTAATAAAAGATACGTACTATACGTTAGTTGAAAATAGAAAATCTCTATTAAAACCAGCCGTAATAATCGTAATATCAAGAATTATACAATTTGCATTGCTAGTAACGGCAATAATAACTTTGACAATTCATTTCGCAAGCGAAAACGCTAAACCGATATATGGTACTGCTATAATGCTAATAATTTTTATTGTAATTATGGCAGTAGCACAAACTATAGTATCTATAACCGAGTCGTACTCAGCTATCGCTATGTGTGAAAACGAAGAAATAACTTTTCCAGACATATGGAAATACATATCTTACTTTTTCTTTAAAATATTTTTAGGCTCTATAGTAATTTTTATAGTACTATTTTTCATTTTGCTTATAGCATCTACACTAATGCTAATAGTATTAATACCAATAGCTATACTCACATTTGGAATAGGAACGGTAATAATAAGTAAGTACATACACTCATCTTTCTCATACTGGAAACTTATTTGCATAAATGATGATATGTCGCCTTATGACGCTCTTATGAGCAACGTAAATCTAGGTAAAACCAACATAATGTATATAACTATATTTACTTTACTGCTATCTTCTTTAGTAACTGTAATATCTAGTATATTAGGTGTTTTAGGTATTCCTATAGCTATAGTAGCTGGTATTATATGGAAAATAATTTTAAATATCTTTGTAATAAAGGTGATGGAAAATTAAATAAAAAACTATTTATAGCATTTTCGTTTTTATGCGAAAATGCTATTTTTATGTTTTTTTATGCCTTTTATAAATACCTTTTATAAATACCATATAAATTTTTTATATATTCTCTTTTATAAATTTATTTTTTATGGTAAAATTATACTATAAATTTATATGAGAAATTCATTTTGAATTTAATACTTTTGGAGCGGGTATTAAAATATAGCAAAATATATTCAGGAGGTTTTATGAAACGATTTATTATTGTGTTCACAGTCTTTTTACTGATTGATTTGTTGTGGCTCACTAAGGTGTCCCCTAGCTTTTATAAAAGCAACTTAGGGCATCTTATGGCAGATAAAGTGAATTTCACACCAGCCATAATTTTTTATGTAATTTACATTATAGCTTTGTTAGTTTTTGTTATAAATCCAGCAATAGCAAATAAAAATCCAAAACAAGCACTTTATCTAGGTGCTTTAATCGGACTTGCTATGTATGGAACTTATGACCTCACTAATATGGCAACCTTGAAAGGTTGGCCCTTTATCGTAACAGCAGTAGATTTACTTTGGGGAACTTTTATAACTTCTACCACAAGCTTTATATCTACTTACATTATTTTAAAGATAAACTGGTAACTTACATTTATATTTTATGGAGAAAATTTTGGAAAAATATATTACTACAAGCCATATTTACAATGGCGTATTACTTGGCGCAAAAAATATATCGAAATATAAAGAACAACTAAACCTAGCGAATAGATTTCCCGTTCCCGATAATGATACAGGCGATAATCTACATTATTTAATGAGCAAAATAACTAGAAACTTATACCTTGAAGATGATATAAACACAATGCTAAGTTCTATAGGCGACCTAGCAATATTAAATTCAAGGGGTAATTCTGGTGCTATTTTTTCTCAGTTTTTCGTAGGTTTACAAAAAAATTCCCCGAAAAAAAACGAAATTCATATATCAGATTTTATAAAGTGCTTTGAAAGCGGATATGAGAGCGCTTACAAATCTATTAATAACCCTATTTTAGAGGGTACTATTTTGATTGCCATAAAAAATTGGAGCGACTCACTCAAAAAGTATATTAACAAAGCTAGCACTGTAGAAAGTCTTTACGAAAAGTGTCTAAAAGAGCTTAAACATACGGTCGAAAATAGCAAAAATGTATTAAATGAGCAGAAAAGCAAAAAAGTAAATGATGCTGGAGCTATGGCATTTCTATACTTTATCGAAGGATTTATGTCTGCTATAGTGCATAATAAAGTACATTGTAAAGATAGTGAAGACTATACGTCAGACTTGATATTAGAAACTTTATCTGAAGAACACGAACAGTATAATTCATCACAGTATAGATTTTGTACTGAAGTTTTACTAAGGAAAAATGGTAAAGAGGTAAATAGAAAACAGTTAGAAAAGTTTGGTGAATGTCTAGTAATATCAGAAAATAAAAAGTATTTGAAAGTACATTTACATACTGGTAAGCCATATAAAGCTACCGAACATATAAGCAAATACGGTGCTATTATGGAGTCTAAATCAGATGATATGAAACTTCAAAGCATAAGTACAAAAATAGGCGAAGTGGCTCTACTGATAGATAGCATAGCAGACATACCAGAACATTTACATAGTGAGCACACTTATATGCTACCAGTCAACATACTCATAGATAACGTCTGTTTTAAAGATAAAAGAACTGTATTTCCAGAACTTTTAAATGCTCACTCGGTGTCTTCTTCACAACCTACAAATAAAGAAATGAAAACGGCTATAGATAAACTACTAATAGGATATGACAAAGTAATAATACTTACCGTATCTTCTAAAATGTCTGGCATTTACAATCAATACAAAAAAATAGCAGAAAACTATGATGATAGCAAAGTTACTCTAATAGATACTAAACTAAACTCAGTAGCCGAGGGATTAATAGTATATAAGGCTATAGATTTACTACAAAAAAATACCGATTTTGAAACTACTATAAAAGAAATAAATAAAGCTATATCAAAAAGCAAAATCTTCGTATTTGTTCAAAACTTGAACAAGATGATAGCATCGGGTAGGTTAAATAGTCGTGTAGGTTCATTTTTGAAATGGATTAACTTCTTGCCATTAATAACTATAGATGAAAAAGGTGATGGTGCTATAAACGGCTTTTCATTTTCACAAAAAAGAAGTGAAACACTACTTTTAAAAACAGTTATAAAACACGCAGATGAAATATGTACTTACTCTGTAGTTCATTGTAACAATTTGCAAAAAGCAAATGAAATAGCAACTATATTAACTGAAAAAATAGGATTTCCACCAGCTTACATATCAGATATATCTTCAGTAATACAGATATTTTCTGGTGATGGGAGCATTGCTGTAGGATTTACACTAAAATAAGTATAAAAAGGAGAATTATGAAATATTTAATAACTTTTACTATATCATTTATACTATTTCTAATTACATTTTTTATAGGAAAAGCTAATAATAAACACGATTTTTTAGATATAGTTTGGGGTCTGGGATTTATAGTAAGTGCTATAATATCATTTGTCATATCGTCTAATAAATCGGTCGTTACCGCCATAATGACACTGCTCGTAATACTTTGGGGCATAAGGCTAAGCCTACACATCGGCAAACGAAACATAAACAAAAAAGAAGATTTTAGATACATTAAATACAGACAAGAATACAAAGGAAAACACTTTGACCTATACTTCTTTTTCAAAATGTACGTATTTCAATTTATTTTAAATGTCATAATCGGATTTGAAGTAGTTTATTCTAACATAAATGGAGTAAGCAAATTTACGACTTTAACATTAATAGGAATAATAATATGGATAATAGGATTTATATTTGAAAGCGTAGGCGACTACCAGCTAAAAGTATTTAAGAAAAATCCCGCCAACAAAGGAAAGCTTATGAACAGTGGACTTTGGCAATACACAAGACACCCTAACTACTTTGGCGAAGCTACTATGTGGTGGGGACTATACTTCATAGCTATATCAAATTACCATAGCTACTTTTTAATATTTAGCCCTTTAGTGATAACGATACTCGTAAGATTTATATCTGGTGTACCTTTATTAGAAAAAAGATATGAAGGCAAAGCCGATTTTGAACAGTATAAAAAAGAAACTAGTATATTTTTTCCTATGCCTAAAAGGAAAGTATAATACTTAAAAAAAAGCCAGATTAAAAAGAACGGTAATGCACATTTATAGAAGATAAACACTATGTTTTTACACCTTACTATATTTAAAATCATTACCGTTCTTATGGCATATTATATTAAAATAATGCCTAAAATTTTATTTTAATACTATTTTAAATTCATCTCCAAGCTGATTATAATCATCAGTAATTCTACCACTTTTTTTAGGCATTTGTCTAAAATAAGGAGTGAGTGTAACATATTCGGCATTATCTGACATATTAGAGCTAAGTTGTTCATATATGAAAATAGCTTCTCCAGTACTACCATCATATCTTGAAAGCCCAAATTCTACATCGTTACCTAAGTTATCTTTGCCTTTAAATACATAATCATTGTTTCTATCACCATTTTCATTAATATTGACATACATCTTTTTATTTACTGGATTTATAGAGATTTCTTTAATCTCCATCTTTATACCATCTTTTTCAAAAGTTTTATCAATATTTATAATTTTAGTATTTACGGCAAGCTCACTGCCACTAGCACCAAATTCAAAAACCCAGTTACCTTTTATAATTTGAGCATTTTCATAATCATCTTTATCGTTAATTGTTATTTTATCGACAACTATTTTTACGTCTAAATTTTCGTACTTCTCTATTCCTTTTATATCATTTCTCATAGTTTGAAAACAAACTCCATCAGTTGCCACACCAGAACTGCCAGAACTACCCAATGTATGCTGTCTTACTCCATTTATATAAATACTATAATCTATATCTAAATAAGTCATATCATATCCATCTTTATTAGCAAGTAAAGTCAATATAAATTCATCTTTATCTATTACACAATCAGTTAATTTAATGGCTATGCCTTTATCTTCTACGACTTCATTTACTACGTTTACATATGGTGCTACTTCTTTTTTTAAATAAAGACTTTTTGCGATAGAATAAGTAATTCCTCCAAGTGTATTTTCAACTTTAGCATATGCTACTTTTCCTATACTAGTCTGCCCAAACAACCCTACACAAATTAATAAACTAGCTGCTACTATGCTTGCTTTTTTAAATCTATTTTTCTTCTTTTTATTACAAAAAGCTTTTTTGAAATTCGCTTTTTCTATATCTGTCGGCTCTATTTTTTCAAAATCATCAACACTACCATCTACATCATTTAACATATCATAAATATTTTTATCATTCATTTGAACACCTCTCACCAAACTTAAACTCATTTTTTATTTTCTTTCTTCCCCTAGACAATCTCATATATACTACATTATCAGACAACCCTACATCTTTACATATTTCACTTACTTTCATATCTTCAAAATAAAATTTAATAAATATTTTTCTGTCAATATCAGATAATACCGCTAACATCTGTTGTATTTCCTTTTGTATTTCTTCTCTTATAAAAGCCTCATCAACACTTCTTTCATCAACAATTTCTATATCATCAACACTGACGTTTGAAAGCTCTTTTACATATTTTCGCTTATAATCAATACATTTATATTTTGCTATACCTCCTACCCAATTTTTAAAATCAGACCTATTTTCATCGTATTGTGAAATATTTTCCCATATGGACATAAGACAATCATTCATACACTCGGATTTTAAATTAGGTAAAACAGTTAAATTTCTACTTATAACAGTTTTTATAATCCAAGAGTATTTATCAATCACGTAATGCATAGCTAGTTCATTACCTTTTCTAAGCTCTGCTATAAAATTTTCATCATTTATCTTTTTCAAATGTATGACCTCCTTTCACTTAATAATACGTAAAAAAATAGCTAAATCTAACAAAATTAAAAATATTTATTATAATTATGAGTAAATAGGTTGAATTCAACCTAGAATTTGATTATAATTTAAACAGGAGGTGATTAACTATGAACATAAATACTAAAACTATGGTATCAATTACCGAAGCCAATCAAAATTTTTCTAAAGTTGCAAGGCTGGTAGACACACATGGTAGTGCTATTATTTTAAAGAACAATTCCCCAAAATATATTATACTTGAATTTGATGAAGTTGAAGACCAAATTGCTGATGATAATACTCTAAATATAATTTCAGAAAAACTAATCAAGAGAAATCATGAAGTTTATAAGGAATTAGCCAAATGATATATCTTTCTAAAAAGCAAATTATTTTACTACAAAAAAAATTAATTGAAGCTTATGGTGGAATTCATGGCATTAGAAATGAAAATTTAGTAGATTTATCTGTGAATTCTATACATCAAACTTTCGATGGAAATGACTTATATCCAAGTATCATTCGCAAAGCTGTTCATATAGGATTTTCTCTAGTTTCTAATCACTCTTTTATTGACGGAAATAAAAGAATTGGAACTCATGCTATGCTTATAACTCTCGAACTGAATGGATATGAATTGGAATACAAGGACTTAGAACTTATAAATATTATTATGGAAATTGCAACAGGCACAAAAAACGAAGATGATTTATTAATATGGGTAAAAGAACACATTAAATAATAAACTCTCTATAATATTGAATACAATATTTAACTAAAGGTATCAGAATTTATGATACCTTTAAACTTCATTTTCATTTATATACATCTACAATTTTATCCAATATCTATTCAAATATACATTTTCTTTAGGTTCAAAAACTGTATTTTCAAAAATTCCACCATTATTTAAAATAGTTTTAATACTACCAATATTTTCTTTCAAACACGTAATTAAAATTTTTTCTAATCCCATTTCTTTACATATAGGTAAAATATCATTCAACATTCTAGTTGCATATCCTTTTCGTCTTTCCGAATAGCAAATAGAATAACCTATATGACCGCCAAATTTTTCTAAAAATTCATTAAAATAATGTCTTATTTGAATAACTCCAACGATTTTATTATCTGATTTTCTAACATAAATAAACTGTGTGCTTGGTACATATTTTTTAGGACAAGTTTCTTTATTAGAAAAATCATCAACTTGCTTTAACCATTCTTCTACAGTATCCATACTTTTTAAAGAAAGACAGCCGTCCATATCTCCGCCAAATTCAATAAATTCTTGTCTAAATCTTTTTATTTCATCTTTATATTTTATTGTAGGTACGACTAGCAACATATCGTCTTTAATATTTTTCATAAACATTAACTCCTTTAAAACTACTCTCCATAATCCGAATGGTCGCCCCTACTACCTACCAGCGCATTATATCCCACACCTTCTATCTCTTTTACTGCCGTCTGTAACGTTATTAGATTATCACTGTTATCGTTATTTTTACCATCATAAAGAGAGTATTTTTCTCTAGCACTAGGTGGCGATAAGTTTAGCATAATTACGTTAGCTCCTGCTAGTATGCCGAGTTTTCTCCCGTCTTTTACAAGTGTTGACAGTGCTGTAGTAGACGGTATTAAAGCTTTTGGTGCTATTAGTCTAGATAGTGCCATTAAATTTAAAGTTTTTGTAAGCTCGCCTTTTGCTACATCAAAAAAAGGCGTGTTTTTTTGTGGCATAAAAGGCCCTATTCCTACCATATGCGGTTGAAATTTTCTTATGAAATCTAAGTCTAATAAATAGTATTCGTCCGTACAATTAGGAAGTCCAACTATAAAACCAGTACCTATTTGAAAGCCTATCTCTTTCATATTTCTAAGGCATCTCTCCCTATTTTCATATGACATATTAGGGTGTACGCTTTCATACAGATGTTTGCTTTTCGTTTCGTGTCTTAAAAGATACCTATCTGTACCACTATTTTTCATCTTCTTATATTCATCATAGCTGTATTCACCAGCACTTAAAGTAATTGCTATTTTTGGATATTTATCCTTTATAGTTTTTACTATTTCGCTAAGTTTATCGGCACTAAAATAGCCATCTTCTCCACCTTGTAATACAAACGTTCTAAAGCCTAATTTGTAGCCATCATCTATACAACCATATATATCATCTTCAGCAAGTCTATATCTATCTGCTAATTTATTTTCTGCCCTTATTCCACAGTATTTACAACTTCTTTTGCATATATTTGAATATTCTATAAGCCCTCTTATAAAAATATTTTCACCGTATATTTCACGCTTTTTACGAAGTGCCATTTTATATAAATACTCATTTACTTCTTCATCTTTGCTTCTAATTAACTTCAAAATATTATCAGGCTGTTCCCAGCCTGATTTATATAGATTATCTATTATCTTTTTCATACATTTATTCCTATTTAACTTTTTTAGCTATTTCACCAAATACTAAAGGCACTAAAGATAGAGCAAAAGCTATAAATAAATGACCTATACTAAGTGGATAAGTAGTAAATATCGGCTGTAAAAACGGTACATAAACTACTAATAAAAGTAGCACTATAGCTATTAATACAGAATAGTTAAGGAACTTATTTGAAAGTATTTTTATGCCAAATACGCTTTTAACTTCACTTCTAGCAGAATAAGCTCTAAACATTTCTCCACAAATTATAGTAATAAAACTAAAAGTTCTACCTATTAAAAGTGGGTCTGCCATATTTTTAGCTTGTCCAATAACTATTCCTAGCCTATAAGATGCTAACACTGCCACAGCAAGCCCTATACTTTGGAAAAATATAGCTATTTTCATTTTCCTATCTACTATCGGCTCTTTTGTATCTCGTGGCTTTTCATTCATTATATCGCCCTCGCCCTCTTCAAGCCCTAAGGCAAACGCTGGAAAACTATCTGTTATTAAGTTTATCCAAAGAAGTTGTATAGGCACTAATGGAGTTTCCCAACCGATTAACATAGCTACAAATATTATTAACACTTCACCTATGTTACACGATAACAAAAATCCTACAAACTTCCTAATATTGCTATATATTACTCTACCTTGTTCTACAGCAGATACTATAGAAGTGAAGTTATCATCTGTAAGTATCATATCGGCAGCCTCTTTAGATACATCTGTACCAGTTATGCCCATCGCTATACCAATATCTGCTCTTTTAAGTGCTGGTGCGTCATTTACACCATCGCCAGTCATAGCAGCCACATCGCCATTTGACTTTATAGCCGATACTATTCTGACTTTATGCTCTGGCGACACTCTTGCAAATACCGAAGTCGTCTTGACTTTTTTCGCAAATTCATCATCGCTATAATCGTCTATATACTTACTTTCTAAAGTCTGCTCTTCACTATCTATTATTCCCAAATCTTTTGCTATTGCAGTAGCAGTAACTATGTTATCACCAGTAATCATTACAGGTCTTATACCTGCCCTTTTACAAAGTTTAATAGCATCTTTTACTTCTTCTCTAGGTGGGTCAATCATACAAGCAAGACCTAATAAAATGAGTTCATTTTCTTCTTTTAACGGGTCGCTACTCGCATCTACTTTCTTATATGCAAAAGCTAAAACTCTAAGTGCGTCTTTAGCATAACTTACGTTTTTTGCTAAAATTCTCTGCTTATCTTCTTCATTTATAGCTCTCACTTTACCATTTATCATTATTTTGCTACAGCTGCCAATCACACTTTCTGTAGCACCTTTAGTAAATACGAAATAATCATCACCATTTTGATGCTTTGTAGTCATTAGCTTTCTATCGGAGTCAAATGGAAACTCACCTACTCTAACGTACTGCTTATTTATTTCATCTTGATTTATTTTTCCTTTTTCTCCTAGCACTACTAGTGAGCCCTCAGTAGGGTCGCCTATGACATCATCATCTTTTATTTTAGAGTCGTTACAAAGCACAGCCGAAGTGAGCAGTAAATTTATGTTATCTATACTTTTATCAGTTTCACTTACTATTTCTCCATCAAAAGTATATCCTGTACCAGTAACTTCCCATTCGCTTTCATTGTCATAAAGTTTGACTACCGTCATTTTGTTTTGTGTAAGAGTTCCTGTCTTATCAGAACATATTACCGTAACTCCACCTAAAGTTTCGACTGCCGATAAGTTTTTCATAATGGCATTTTTCTTAACCATTCCAGATACACCCATAGCAAGCACTACAGTAACTACTGCTGGAAGTCCCTCTGGAATAGCAGCAACAGCAAGGCTAATAGCTGTCATAAATCCCTCTACAAAGCCTTTGCCCCTAATAAAACCTAGAGCAAATATTATAACGCTTATAACTATTACTATAATTCCTAGCATTTTACCAAAGCTTGCAAGTTTCTGCTGAAGTGGTGTCTTTTCGTCTTTTTGCTCGCTTATCATTCCAGCGATTTTACCTATTTGCGTATTCATTCCTACGCCAGTAACTACACCTTGTCCACGTCCATAAGTAACTATCGTACTCATAAAAGCACAGTCTACTCTATCTCCTAAAGCCGTATTTTCATCGGTAAATTCCATCTTTTTATCTACCGATACCGACTCACCAGTAAGTGCCGACTCATTTATTTTCAAATTTGACACTTCTGTAAGCCTTAAATCAGCAGGTACATAATCCCCTGTTTCTAACTTGACTAAATCTCCAACGACTACGTCTTTACCATCAATGACTTGAAGCTTGCCATCTCTTATAACTTTGGCTTTTGGAGCAGCCATATTTTTAAGTGCCTCCAAAGCACCCTCGGCTTTTCTCTCTTGAGTAATTCCTAAAATAGCGTTAAGCACTACTATCATAATGATTACTATTCCGTCAACTACTTCTCCAACAAACATAGAAAGTATCGATGCTGCTATAAGTATTATTATCATAACATCGCTAAGCTGCTCTATTATTTGAGTAGCTAAAGTTTTTTTACTCTTCTCTACTAGCTTATTTTCTCCGTATTTCTCCCTATTTTTTGACACCTGCGAAGTCGTTATTCCACTGCTTAAATCAGTCCCAAACTCGCTAATTATACTCTTTACTTTTTGTATGTAATTATCCAAATTTACCTCCTGTGCATTCATATTTATTCCACATAACTTATCAAAAGTTGTAAAAATTCATCTACATTATCATAAATCTGATTTATGTTCATATTTCGAACGTCTATTTTTACATATTTATAAGGGCATCTACCTATATAGCATTTCTCCATAAAATCAACTTTATATTTACCCTCTAAAGCTCGTTTGAGCGGTGATATAAGAGTACTATCTTTTATTTTAAATACCGATTTAGTATCAAAGAGCTTATATTTTTTTATGCTAGATTTATCAAGTATTTCCTTTAACTTTTTGTGCTTTGTATCATAAAGCGATACTATCCTCTGCCTGTGCTTATTAAACATACCGTTGTCTATATATATGCTAAGAGCTTTTTGAATAAGCAAATTAGTATCGTAGTCCATAGCACTTTTAAGGTCTAAAAAGTCTTTTATAATCGCTTTAGGCACTACTACGCTAGCTATTCTAAGCGATGGAAATATTATCGAAGAAAAAGACTTGATATATATAACTCTATCACTAACATCATAGTAATGTAGCGGCTGCGAAACACCTTTTTCAAAATCTGCCATATAGTCATCTTCTATTATAAATACATCGTATTTATTTGCAAGCTCTACTATTTTTCTCTTTTCATTCGTACTATAACTTCCACCTAGCGGATTGTGAACTCTAGGTATAGTATAAAAAAACTTTATATTACCTTTAGCAAATATTTTTTCTAACTCACATAAATCTATCTCGTCTACTCCACGATTTATCGTTTCGTATTTAAGCCCCAAAGTATTTACGAGGACGTTCATTCTATTATAAGTCGGCTGCTCTATTAAAATAGTGTCTTTTTTATCATCAAACTTCATTACCGAAAGTATGTAAAGTGCTTGTTGTGTACCAGAAGTAACTACTATTTGCTCTTTTTTTGCATAAACGCTATAATCGGCAAGCAAGTTATTAAAAGAATTAATGAGTTCGTCTAAACCTTGCTGATTTTTATAATAATCAAACAAATAGTTATCCCTTATGTCTAACACTTGATTTATGCACATCTTAAAGTCCCCAAAAGGAATTTGAGAGCTATCCGGAAGTGAACCTATGAAATCTATATTACTATCATCATCATCTTTTATATCATTTATATCTTTTAAAATATAGTATCCACTCTTTTCTACAGAATAAATATAGCTTTGCAATTTAAGTTCACCAAGGGCTTTCAAAACTGTAGTCTTGTTGCAATCATAATGCTTTGAAAGCTCCCTAACAGACTTCAGTTTATCACCCTTTTTTAACTCACCACATTTCATTTTTTCGATAATATCGTTAAATATTTTATCGTATTTTTTCATTTTTATTTTATTTGCTTAAAATATTATCCACAAAATTTATTGCATTTTTTATATCTTGTTCTCTAGGCTCATGCGAATTTATACTAGCTTCATACATCTGATCTCTAATGCTTTTAGGAAGCGGCAAAAATTTAACCCTCTTAGTTAATTTTTCAGAAACTTTTCCTCTACATAAAAACGAATTATAGTATTCGTTAGACTCATCTACTAACTTAGCTACATTTTTCATTACTTTCATTCCATGCTCACTATCTGGAGCAGCTCCTAAAGTACCTAATAAAACCACTTTTTTA
>PDWI01006499.1_pt1 | contig 14624 bp, 12 predicted proteins | sample 1430891 | NCBI WGS metagenome assembly PDWI01 (sample SAMN01162508, study PRJNA174530) | Oral metagenome, whole genome shotgun sequencing project. | biome: Marine environment; feature: Marine mammal; material: Swab sample of the gingival sulcus; isolation source: swab sample of gingival sulcus... | reverse complement strand
ATTTGCGTTTATCTACGTTTAGATAAACGTGGATAAGTTTGTATTTGCGTTTATCTACGTTTAGATAAACGTGGATAAGTTTGTATTTGCGTTTATCTAAATTCTGATAAAGGTAGATATCAACCAAAATAAAATTACAAGATGCATTTACCCCATAATACTATTTGTAATCTGAATTTACCAAAAAAAGAAAAGGATAATAATATTTTTTAATTAGATAAACTTGGGTTACAAATGGTATAAGCCTATTGGCTTCTATTTTGTTTTTATAGACAAAAAAAATACTTTTAGCCCCGAATTATAAAATAAACAAAACATGAGAAAATATTTTTTCAGCCTGCTATTAATGGCTATAGTTCCCCTGTTTGCTTTGGCTCAAAATGCCGAAAAAAACTATGTGGTGATACTTTCGCTAGATGGATTTAGATATGACTACGCACAACTATACAATGCGAAAAACATACAGAAAATAGCAAAGAATGGCGTTCGAGTAAAAAGAATGATTGCTTCAAACCCAACCAAAACATTTCCCAATCATTATACCATCGCAACAGGATTATATCCCGATAATCATGGCTTAATTGGCAATTCGTTTTATAGCAATCAACTTCAGAAAAAATATGCTTTAGGCGATAAAGAAACTGTGGGTGATGGTCGATTTTATGGAGGCGAGCCCATTTGGAACACTGCTGAAAAAGCAGGAGTAAAAGCGGCATCGTTTCATTGGGTTGGTTCTGAAGCTGACATACAAGGAATGCGTCCGAGTATATGGAAAACATATAGTGGCAAAACCACCTTCGAACAAAAAATTGATACCGTAATTAATTGGCTAAAACGCCCCGTTGCCGAGCGTCCACGATTAGTGCTGATGTATTATAGCGAACCCGACCATGCCGGACACGTTTATGGCCCTAATAGCAAAGAGGTAAAAGAACAAGTACAATATGTCGATAAAAAAGTGGGCGAATTATATCATCGATTAATGCAATTGCCCATTGCTAAAAACATCAACTTTATTTTGGTTTCTGATCATGGTATGCGAAGCATCTCTAAAGACAGAATGGTGATGCTAAAAGATTATATCAAAAAAGAATGGGTGGAAGGTGTTTATGGCGGAAATCCAGTATATACTATCCGTGCTAAAAAAGGCAAAGTGCAACAGATTTATAATACCCTAAAAAAGGTAAAACATATCAAAGTTTACTTGCGAGGTAAAGCTCCAAAATCGTTACATATAGCCAACAATGCCAATACAGGTGATATGATTGTTTTCGCAAAAAAAGGTTATAGCATCTTTTATGAAATCAGAAAAGATTACGACTTTGGTGGAGCACATGGCTATATCAATACAGATAAACAAATGGGTGCCCTTTTTGTTGCAACAGGCAATATGTTTAAGAAAGGCTATACCAAATGTTCTATCAAAAATATTGATGTGTATAACTTAATGGCACACATACTAGATATTCAACCAGCCAAAAACGATGGCGATTTCAATAGAGTAAAATCATTATTGAAGAAATAAATCTGCAGCTATAATGAATAAAATCTTTTGTACCATTTGTAATCTGAATCTATCCCAAATAAAAAGGATCTATTTTAATAAAGGTAGGAAAATAGGATTTTTTAATAAGGTAAATTTAGATTATAAATGGTATTATACTTTGTTGGTGTGTGCACTTTTAATGTCTTGCACCAACAATCAATATCACTTTAATCAGGGCAAAATTTTCGGTACATTCTATCATATTACTTACGAAAACACTGCCGACCTACATCCCCAAATATTAGAGCAATTAAAACAATTCGATGCTTCGTTATCGACTTATAATCCTAAATCAACTATCACCAAAGTTAATCTTAACGACAGTACAGTTGTATTAGATGCTTTTTTTACCCGCTGTTTTAATATGAGTAAAAAGATATCGCATCACACCGATGGTGCTTTCGATTTAACAGTTGCTCCTTTGGTAAATGCTTGGGGTTTTGGTTTCAAAAACAAATTAGATCCCGAAAAAATTCCTGTTGATAGCCTATTGCAATTGGTTGGATACAAAAAAGTAAAACTAGAAAATGGCAAAATCATTAAAGCTGATAAACGCATTATGCTTGATGCAAGTGCCATTGCCAAAGGCTATGGGGTAGATGTTATCGCCGATTTTCTAGAACAAAAAGGGGTCGTCAACTATTTGGTGGAAATAGGTGGCGAAATCCGCACCCACGGTATCAGTCCTAAAAAAAGACCATGGCGTGTAGCTATTGATAAACCCATTGATGATGTTAGTAGCTTGTCTCGTGAAATTCAAGAAGTGGTAGAAATACAAAATGCTGCAATGGCAACATCGGGTAACTATCGACAGTTTTATGTTAAAAATGGGAAAAAATATGCTCACACAATTGACCCTCGCAAAGGATATCCCGTGCAGCATAGTTTACTTTCATCGACTGTGGTAGCTCCTACCTGCATGGTTGCTGATGCTTATGCCACTGCTTTTATGGTATTGGGTGTAGAAAAGAGTAAAAAAATAGTAGAGGCAAATCCTAACTTAGAGGTTCTTTTTATTTATTCCGATAAAGATGGTAAACTGAAAACTTTTGTTAGCAAAGGACTTCAAGGAAAAATTCTGCAATAGCTTTTGAATAATTTCACTTATAATATATCATGAAAAAAACATCCATCATTATCACATTGTTAATCCTAATAGGGATTTTATTATTGATATGGTTACCTTACTTTTTTCATCTATACTCGCTTTTTGAAGCATGTGTAATTACGATTAGTGCTTTTTTAGGCGGATTTATTGGAGAGTATATCAAAAAGCGATTTTATTAAAAGAATAATCAATTTTAAAATTCGGTTTTAGAGTTTTAGGAATTAACCTTTAAATTGATATGCTTCGTTCTATTTTTCTTAGAAATATCCTTTTATTAAATGTTTGAATTTCTTTTATTTTGTTTTTTTATTATTGCTCTGAACTTTACCCATAAATATTGATATTACAGCAACAAGTGTTGCTCCTGAAAATATACTACCTAGTACTTCGTGTTTTTCCATAATCATAGTATAAGACAAAAACATTCCAGCCAACAATATGATAAAAGAGAATATCAGCCCCATGTAGTTAATCCTTCTATCTCCGACCTCTGTTCTTTTAACTAAATCAAGTTTACTGTTAAAAGCTTTTTGTCTAAAATCTTGCTCTTTTTCTGCTCTTTCCTTTAGCCACACAAGAATATCAGGGTCTAACTGATACAATCGTTCTATTTCAGCCACATCAGGAAGTAAACTATCATCAAGAACTTCTTCTATAATCCGTCCTTGCTGATTTTCTGTTTTAGTTATAGCTGCTCTTCTATGTTGTTTTGCCATTTTTTCTTTCCTTTTTTATTTGAGATAAAGCGTTATCTGTATCTATTAAAAGCATATTAAAATCATTTCTTAAATGAAATTTATCTGTAGATGAATTAGGAATAGAAGATATATCGAGCATTTCCTCTCTCATTTGTAAAAGCAACTTATTTTCTGACTGATATTCTCCTAAAAACATCTGCCTTATCTTAGAAAAAAAGTTATACATAAAAACATGAGTACTCATAATAATTTGTGTTAGTTACATTTGCAAAATAACAAAAAAAAACTGAATCACCAAAACAACCTTATATGCAGTAAAAACTACTTCACCACCAACTCACCTATTGCCTTTTTAAACTCGACTTCTTGCAATTTATAATTGATTTTTGCGTCAATTAAATCGCTAAAGGCTTGTTGCCACAAGGCTTGTGCATCTAATAACTCTGATGTGCTAATTAAGCCTTCGGTAAAACTATTTCGAGCAATGGTTACATTTTCTTCGGCTTGTTGCATCGTTACATCAGCCAAACGAATTTGCTCGTTTGCTTCTTGTAAACGAAAATAAGCCTGCTGCACTTGCAACCCGATTAAATCTTTTGCCTGTTGCAATGCCAATTCCTTTTGAGCGGTTTTGGCTCGTGCGATGGAGCGTTTATGTTTGCGTTCGTTCCAATGAAAAATAGGCATCGTAACTTTTGCTTGCAAGCGAAAGCCTGTATTCTCTTTCATCAGCTCTTTTACTTTGCTAGTATAACCATACGACGCTCCCACTCCCAATTGTGGCATATAATTGCCCATGATAAATTTTTCTTGTTGCTTACTTAAATCAACCTGCTTACTCAATAGTTGTAATTCTGCTCGCTGCTGTAGAGCCTTACTTTTGAAATCAGCACTAGCGGCATGAACTTGAACAGCTAGAATGGTATCTGTAGGAATTATTTCGGTATCTAGCGGTTTTCCTATCACCTGACATAAAGCCATTCGAGATAAAACATAACCATTTTTGGCTTTAAACTGCCCTAGCTTTGCTTTATTTAATTGCACTTTCGCTTTAAGCAAATCGTTTTTGGTAACCAGCTCTAAGTCGAAAGCATTTTGCAAATCACGAACCACCGATTGCAACATCTTCACATAAATATCAGCCATTTTCACTTTTTCACGCACCGATACCAAATTCCAATACGCTTTATCAGTCTCTAAAATGATATCCGATTTTTTTAGCTTCAGATTTAAAACCGCCATTTCGCTACCTATTTTCGCCATTTTGTAACCTCTTCTGATTTTTCCTCCGGCATAAATCGGTTGCAATAGATTGATATTAGCGGTATAGAAATCTAAATCGCCCATTTCTATTTTCATTCCGGGGAAATAAACATTACTGATTCCCGAAAATTTCCCCATCAACGCATCTTCCATGCTATTGGCAGTAGGCAAAAAAGTACCTGCCATGGTAATATCATCGATATCAAACAATCGAACATAGCTGCCTTCGCCCTTTAGGTTAGGTAGAAAATGAGTAAATGCAAACTTTTCATTTGCCTTATTCTCTAAGATTAAACTATTGGCAATTTTAATAGCATGATTGTATTCTAACGCTAGCTTTCTACTCTCTTTTAATGATAGATTTTCTTGACCAGAAGCAGAAAAAGCGAGCAATAAAATCAGCAATAGTGCATGTATTCTCAATGTTTTCATCTGTTTTATTTTTGAAATATTTTACACAGAAATATCTGTTTATTTGGTTTCTATGCGATAGAATAAGGTATAAAGAACAGGTACAACTATTAATGTAATAATCGAACCTACAAACAATCCAAACATAATTGCAACAGCCATTCCACTAAATGTGGCATCTGTAATCAATGGTAGCATACCCAAAATAGTGGTTAATGAAGCCATTAATACAGGACGCATTCTCGATACCGACGAATTAATAACTGCTGTTAATGGTGCTACTCCTTTTGATAGTTCCACATTAATTTGATCAAGTAGCACAACAGAATTCTTTATCATCATACCCATTAAACCTAGTGTTCCCAACACAGCCATAAAGTTAAATGCAACACCCGTAAGCCATAATCCATAACTCACGCCAATAAAAGCCAATGGCAATATCATAAAGATAATAATAGGCTGACGGAAATTATTAAACAGCAACAACACAATAATGATCATTAAGAAGATAGCCAAAGGAAGAAACTTTGCCATATTTTCATTTGCTTGGTTGTTTTGCTTGTACTCGCCTAACCACTCTAATTGATAGCCATCGGGTAAAGGAATAGCTTCTATTTTTTTGTGAAGTTTTTCAAATACCTCAGGGGCATTATATCCCTCTTTCGGATCGCACTGTGCTTTCATTGCTCGTCGGCGATTGTAACGACACACCACATTATCTTTAAATTCCACATCTATTTTTTCAACTACCTGCCCCAAAGGCACGCTGCTATAGGTTTGTCCCCAAACAGGCGTATTCTCTATTTGTGCAATTTGATGCTTTACATCAGTAGTTGTTTTTAGTAGAATAGGCAACTTCTCTTCATCTTCGTTTAATACCCCTATGGGCAAACCGTTGGTAGCACTAGCCAAAGCATTGGCTACATCGGCACGAGTAATATTGGTTAAACGAGAATATACTTGTGAAAAACGAGGAGTCCAAACGGGTACTTTATTTTTCCAATCGTTGGTTACTTTCCCTACCAACGGCTCATTACGCATGATATCTTCGGCTTTGGCTGTTAATTGACGAAGCACAGCAGGATCAGGACCTGTAAAATTAGCCTCTATTTGATATTCGGTAAAAATTGCAGCATAAAACAACACTCGTGCATTTGCCTGTGGATAGTTATCGTCTAAATATCCTTGCAAATGTGCTTTCAATTGCTTTGCTTGTTCAAAATTATCGGTATCAATAATTAATTCGCCATAGTTTTGCTTTTGTGTGATAAACGGACGCACCAAAGTATAGCGAGCAGGTGTAGAACCTAAACTGGTAGTGATATTTTTCACGCCCTTTTGTTCCGATACATAAGTGGCAATTTCTGATAAATCTTTTTCCACCTTTTGGATATCGGTTCCTTCGGGCATCCAATATTCAACAATAAACTGATTGTATTCCAAGCTAGGGAAGAACATCTTCTTTACATATTGAAATACAAATACCGACGAGATAAACAATATGGTAATTACGCCCATGATAATTAATTTATGGCGTAGCGAATAGGTTACCAATTGTCGGAATTTCTGATATACTTTGCCACCATAAGGATCTGTTTCCTGAGAATTGTCGCTGTTTTTAGGTTGATATTTCTTTCCTCTTAAAAACAGGTCGCAAAAATATGGTGTTTGGGTTAATGCCAATATCCAACTAAGCAATAACGATATTGCCAGCACTTGGAATAGACTCTGACAAAATTCGCCAGTGGCATCGGGTGATAAGAAAATAGGCAAGAACGCCAATATCGCCACTAAAGTAGCACCCAACAGAGGCATTGCGGTTTGGTTGGCGGTATTTACCATTGCCTTTTTCCGAGCAACCCCTCGTTTTAAATCCACCAGAATACCATCTGCCACCACAATAGCATTATCAACGAGCATTCCCATTGCAATGATTATCGCTCCTAGACTAACCCTTTGCAAAGCGATATCGGTTCCCAACATCACGATAAAAGTGCCCAGTATCGTAAATATCAAACCACTTCCGATTAACAATCCAGTTCTAAATCCCATTGTAAGCAATAGCACCAACACCACGATCAATACTGACTCTATTAAATTAATCATAAATTGATTGATGGCGATATTTACTCGTTTCGGCTGATAAAACACCTCGTTGATATTGATACCAGCGGGAATATCTTGCTTCAATTCCAGCAATCTTTTTTGCACCCTTTCCCCTAGTTTTAGCACATTTCCGCCGCTTGCCATAGCTATTGCCAAACCAATAGCAGGTTTCTCGTTATATTTTAATTTGGTTTGAAAAGGTTCGTAGTAACTATGTTTTACAGTGGCAATATCTTTCAAATAAACAGGAGCCACACCTGGGGTAGAAACCAACAAATTTTTGATATCGTCGATATGATGAAAGTTACCATGCATTGCAATACGCACTCGCTTTGAGCCCACTTTTAAAGCACCTGGATTGACCACTTTGTTTTGTTCTGAAAGCAGCTTCACCACCAACAACGGATTAATACCCAAATGTCCCATTTTCTCTTGCGAAAGCTGAATATCGACACATTCCATTTGCTCGCCAAACAGGTTAATTCGCTTTACACCTTTTACCAATAACAATTCACGCTGTAGAAATTGAGAATATTTACGCAACTCTTCGTAGCTATAACTATCACCATCCATTGCGAGAAAAATTCCATACACATCTCCAAAATCATCAAGAACCATAGGGGTATGTGCCCCTTGAGGTAACAGAGGAGTTGCATCGTTTACCTTGCGGCGAAGCACGTCCCAAAACTGAGGCAAGTCTTTATTTAATACCGATTGCTTTACTGCTACGGATATTTCAGAATATCCAGCCATAGAACGTGAAGTAATAAAATCGACATTAGCCATGGTTTGAATGGCATTTTCTAACTTATTGGTTACTTGCAATTCCACCTCGTGAGGCGATGCTCCGGGATATTGAGTAATCACCAATGCCTGCTTTACGGATATCTCAGGATCTTCGAGTTTACTCATATTCTGAAAAGCAAACACGCCACCCACAGTAAGAGCAATTAATACAAAAAGCAGTACTTTTTTTCGTTTTAAAGTCTCATTTGTAAAACTCATAACTGTCCTCCCACATTAGTTAATGCTGGCTTTTTTAATATCTTCACTTCACAGCCATTGGTAATGCTATTGACTCCAGCGGCTACTACCATACTGTTGTTTTGTAGTCCTTTTTCAATTCCAATCATTCCTTCAGACTGCAAACTGCCAACTTTTACTTCGGTTTGATGCACCTTGTTTGCCTTATCAATTACCCACACATAGGTTTTGCCATTTTTGGTATAAATAGCCTCAATGGGAACAGCAAATTTTGAAGCATCAGGATCTTTAACATGAACCATAACACTTGCTGCCATACCCGGTACAATGCGAGAGCCATTAGCATTCATTGCCAATCGCATCACATAAAAACCATTGAAATTGGGTTTACGCTGAATATCGATTAATTGTAAATCGAACTGCTTATCAACACCATTGATTTTACAACTATAACTTTCGAATCGATTGCTCAATAAATAGTCGGCCTCACTAAGCGAGACGGTCAGCTCTAATTTTTTAACATCTAAAAGCGTAACAATAGGATATCCGGCACCCACTTTTTCGTAGTTTTCGACCAATTTATGTTGAATATATCCCGAAAAAGGAGCATATAAATAAGTATCATCTAAAGCACTTTGGGCAGCTTCTTTTTTTGCTTTGGTCATTTTATAAGCGGTTTGAGCTTGATCGTAAACGCTTTTAGAAGTACTCTTTTTCTGATATAAAGCGGCATATCTTTCTGATTGAACTTTTGCGTTTTCAAAAGCTGCTTGTGCTGCCTGCAATTGTATATTATAATTTCGTTGATCTAGTTTTGCAATCAAGTCGCCTTTTTTTACATATTGTCCTGCCACCACATTTAATTCGACCAAAGCACCCGCTACTTGAAACGCCAATTTGGCTTCACGAGCTTCTTTTACAATGCCAACAAACATCTTTTCGGTAGAATTAGACGCATTCGATACGACTTGAAATGCTTTTACCGCCTGTATTTTATTGGTAATTGGTTTTTCATTTTTACAAGCAGATAGCACTCCTGCAAATAGCAATAACGATACAATTATTTTTGCTTTCATGGTTTGATAATTTAAAGTTTTACACGCTTTACTGATACCATTTATAACTCATATCCTATTAGAAAATTTAATTTTCCTTTTGGATAAATTCATATTACAAATGATATTACAAGGATTACAAAAGTAGAGTATCAGTTTTGATATACAAGTAGTGCTATTGTTTTTTATACCAGTTGTATCAAAAGGGCAGTTTTTTTGAAACAATATTATCGCAGTAGGTTCAATAGCATTTGTAAATTTGATATTTCATAGGTGGGATTTTCCTGATGATTTTGTTGCTGATAATTGCAATATACTTGATCGATACCTGCATTTCGGGCTCCACCAATATCTGTTTTTAAATCATCGCCAATCATTAAGCTATTGGCTGAGGTAGCATTGGCTTTGTTTAACGCATACTGAAATATTGCTATATCAGGTTTACTAACACCCACCTCTTCAGAAGTAATCATCTGCGTGAAATATTGCTGCAGATTACAATTGGCTAGTTTTTTTGTTTGTACTTGGGTAAATCCATTGGTGATGATATAAAGCTGCAAGCCTCTTTGCTTTAAGGCTTGCAACGTTTCGTGCACAAACGGAAATAGTTTCGTCTGCAAAGGACTAAGCGTTAAATAATCTGCAGCAATTGTTTTGGCAATATCTAAATCATCGTATCCCGCTTCTTTTAGGGTGATATAAAAACGCTGATACACCAATTTCTCTTTGGTTATTCCTTGTCGATAGTAGATTTGCCACAATTTGTTGTTATGATATTCAAATCGAGAATAAAAAAACAGAAAACTTCCAAAGTAGGTCTGCAGTTGATAATCACGATATAGCTGTTCTAAAACAATTTTAGAATTGGCATTAAAATCCCACAGAGTGCGATCTAAATCAAAGAATAGATGTTGATATTTTTTGTTTTGCATAGCTTGTTCGTTATCGCACCAACACCCTATATTCCCATGGCTTTAACTTCACTTGCATCTTTTTGGCAATTGTCTGCTTTTTATTGCTAAATATAGAAGTGTATGTGCCTGCATTATCTCCAAAATTGAATGTAGTAGCCACTGGTTTATCGGTAACATTTAATATCACAATAACGGTATTACTGCCTTTTTTGCGAGAAAAAGCCACAATTTTATCGGCATTTTTATCGGCTTTGATTGGAAGCAATTTGCCACCAGCAGTTCCGTTCCACAATGCTTTGTTTTGGTGTTTGGCGTTGGTTAATGTTTGATAGAAGCGGGTTAGTTCTTTATTTACGATCCACTTTATTTCATCTTTTTCAAAGAATTTTAAACGCTTGTTCATGCCCACTTCCTGTCCGCTATAAATTAAAGGCATCCCCTCAATGGTAAAACTCAACACCGCAAAAGTTTTCATGCCTTTGCCCATGCGTTCCATCTCTGTGCCGTTCCATGAGTTTTCATCGTGGTTGGTGATAAACTGCATTTCGTAGGTATCATCGGCATATCGCTTTCGGTCTTTTTGTATGGTTGCATAAAGCTCGCTACTGCTTTTCTTTCCTTGAGCAACGGCATTCATTGCGTGGTGCATATCCCAACCATATACCATATCAAAAGCATATTCCGAGAGTTGAGGTTCCCATGCTTCGGCAAGCATAAACACTGGCTTTACTGCGTCTAATTGCTTGCGGGCATCGTTCCAAAAATCGGTAGGAACCGAGCCTGCCACATCGCAACGATAACCATCAATATCGAACTTTTCTACCCAATATTTTAGGGCATCAATCATGGCTGCTCGCATCTGTTTATTATCGTAATTAAGATCGGCAACATCAGTCCAATCGGGATTTGGCGATATGATTTCGCCCTTTTTATTGTGGGTGTACCATTCGGGATGTTGTTTTATCCAAACATTATCCCAACCTGTGTGATTAGGCACCCAATCTAAAATAACACGCATTCCTAACTGATGTGCTTTATCTACCACTGCTTTGAAATCGGCATCGGTACCAAATTCGGGATTTACTTTTTTGTAATCTTGAACTGCATAATAGCTACCCATGCTTCCTTTTCTGTTTTTTTCTGATATAGGATTGATAGGCATCAGCCACAGAATATCAATACCCAAAGCTTTTAATCGGGGCAGATGTTTTTCAAAGGCTTTTAATGTTCCCTCTTTGGTGTATTGACGGATATTCACCTCATAAATCGTCGCATTTTTTGCCCAATCGACGTGTTTTACCGAGCGAGTTGCCACATATTCTTTATTGGCTCCTGTTTCGGTTTGAATAATTGGTTTTACTTTGTTTTTACAAGCTGCAGTCAGTAATAGGCAGCTAATGAATAGTAATAGTGTTCTGTTTTTCATTTGTTGATTTGTTGATAGCGGTTAATTCAATTAGTAATTAACAATGAGTAATTAGCAATATCAATCCCCCTGCCCCCTTCGCCAAGGGGGATTGGGCTTGTACTTGATATTAACTAATTATTGAATTGTTTAATTATGTCATTGTTAATTACTCATTATTAATTGTTAATTATTAATTGCTAATTCCATTAGCACAATATCAAAAGGAGTATCAAAAATGACCTTTCCATTTTTTACTGTTGCTGATTTTCCTGAATAGGCATCGTGAAGTTTGGTGCCATCGGTCAATCCTGTTACTGGCAATTCTTTTTTGCCTTTGTTTACATCTAATGCCACATAAACTTTATCAGAAACATTACCTTTCTGATAGGTACGGGTAAACACATAAGGTTGCTGGCTAATCATTTTGTGGATTCCTGCTCCAATTGCCACGTGATTGTTACGGAACTGCCCCAATTTTTGCCAATGCTTTAACAGTTGCTTGGTTTTAGGATTTGATTTTTGGCTATCCCAATTCATCATAGAACGCAAATTAGCATCGCCTTCGGCTCCTGCAATAATCAACGGACGATTGCTTTCATCGCCATAATAAATTTGAGCTGCTCCTGATGTCAGCAATAGCTTGGTGGCTGCCTCGTATCCTTTTTCACGCTTGGCATCGAAAGGAGCACCATCGTCGTGCGATGTCAGATAGTTTAAAACGCTATATCCCTTTAGCGAGGTATGCAGCATATTTGAATATTTTGCAAACAGATCTTCATAGCCTTTTTGAGCATCATCTTTAAATCCGAAATTGATCAGAGCCTTAAATCCATTGGCAAAATAATCTACTTTTTTATCGCCAAAATCATAAAATAAACCGCCGTCAATTTTATATCCATATACTTCGCCCACCAAATAGAATGGCGAATTATCCAACACTTCGTTGGCGTGCTGCTGTTTCCATTGGGCAAAAGCAATGGCACACTGTTTACTAAAATCGTCCCAAACCGATGCTTCGGTGTGTTTCACTGTATCGCAACGATAACCGTCAATGCCCAACTCAACGATATAATCGCACAACCATTTTATGATATAGTAGCGAGGTGTGCGAGGATAGCCCGTGCGTTGAAAAAACGCATCAAGCTCTTGCATCTCTTGTTGATATCGCCCTTCGGCTTTCCATTTTTCTGCCAAGGCTTTGGGAATATCTACCTCCTTATTGCTTTCGGTTTTTATATCAGGCAGATTATTGGTGAGGGTACATTCGGCAGTGGTTTTAAAATTTTTGTAAATGCAAACAGGGTTGGTTCGCACCCAATCGGTATCCCAAACAGGGTCTTTGGCGGTTACAGGTCCGGTGTGATTAATTACCGCATCAAGCACCACTCTAATGCCATGAGCATGGGCTGTTTTTACCATTTCACGCAAATCGTTTATGGTACCAAAATTAGGATCGAGAGCTGTCCAATCTTTTGTCCAATAGCCATGAAATCCGTAGGTATTGCCCGAACCTTCGTTTACTGCTCCGTGAATTTGCTCGGTAATCGGTGTTAGCCAAATGGCATTCACACCCAATTTATCGAAATATCCTTCTTTTATTTTTTGGGTGATACCAATAATATCGCCCCCTTTAAATCCACGAAGTTTGGCGGTTTGGGCAGTTCTTTCGAAATTCACATCATTATGGGTGGTGCCGTTATTAAATCTATCGGTCAATAGAAAATACACATTGGCATTTTCCCACGAAAAAGACTGCATACAGGCTGTTTGTTGCTGCTCTTTTTTATTGCCACAACTACTCAATAGTAGCGTTGCAATTAATAATGGGAATATTAAATTTTTCATATTATATGTTTTTATTTTGCTGTTTCTTAATGTGACAATTAGTTAATGTGATAATTGGACAATGTGACAATTAGATAATGTGATAATTAGATAATGATTGAATTGCTAATTGTTAATTACTAATTGCTAATTGTTAATCACTAATTGTTCACTCCTTTTGCAATTTCGTTTATTTCAAGATATAAATCACGCCATTTGGGAATATCTCGCATTGATTTTAGCAGATCAAAATAGTTACGCAGGGCTTTCTCTAGTTGCTTGCGTGCCTTCGATGCTGGAGGCAATTGGCGTATTTTAGCATTGGTTTCGACTTGCAGATAATACAAATCTTCAAATTTCTGATGGCTATTGGTCAATTCAGTCAAATAAGCCTGTAACCCCAATGTTTTGATGTGTTGTAGATGAGCTTCGCTGTGTAAATCTTTTATCAATTGGCTTAATAATGCCGACGATTCGGTATAGTTGGTATTTCCACTATTCAACCCATAGTATTTAAAGACCTGAAACAATGCTTCGGCAGACAAACAGTTGTCAAACAAATCCATCTTTCGATAGAGATTTAAGTATTGCTTTATTTTTGCGAAAACTTTTTGCCGATGATGATAGGCTATCTTCACCTCACGTCCCATGCCGCTGTATGCTTTCTTAGCGTAACATTGCTTATAAAAAGCATACTCCTTTTCTAGATCGTTTAACAGCTGATGATTTTCAGGAATACGATATTTTCCAGTTCTTGAAGCATATATCACACTTGACGAAAGTGCGGCAAGATCTTTTGTACTGATATGAGATAATGGAATATGCATTTTTTCAGATTATAGTAGTTTATAAAATCGCTCTATCGCATTTAAAACCAAACAGAGCAACGGTTGTTATATTTTATTCTTGATTTTTTTTCCGAATAAGCGAAAGCTAAATTAACTATTTAACTTTTTTTTCCAAATGTAAGAAACATTATCCAAATTTTTAATTCATGTTTCTACACTTCAGAAACATTATTTAAGACCCTAATTAACATATTCAGATCTAGGAAACATTATTTAAGCCCTTGATTGATGTTTCTAAGACTCAGAAATATCATCTAATACTTTAATTTATATTTTTAAAGCTCAGAAATATTACCCAAGATATTCGTTGATGTTTCCAGATATCAGAATAATTAATGCCATTTGTAACCCAAATTTACCTAATTAACGTGAGTTCGATATAAGAAATCACGTTAAATGCCTTATTGTTTTTGATATTTTACCTATGTGAAAAATACTTGTTTGCTTACAAAAGTGCTT
>PDWI01006498.1_pt1 | contig 14627 bp, 12 predicted proteins | sample 1430891 | NCBI WGS metagenome assembly PDWI01 (sample SAMN01162508, study PRJNA174530) | Oral metagenome, whole genome shotgun sequencing project. | biome: Marine environment; feature: Marine mammal; material: Swab sample of the gingival sulcus; isolation source: swab sample of gingival sulcus... | reverse complement strand
AATGGCTGCAATGCACTGTTCTGCTAACAAAGGTAAAGACGGAGATGTTGCGGTATTCTTTGGATTATCAGGAACTGGTAAAACTACCTTATCAACAGACCCTAAGCGTGAGTTAATCGGAGATGACGAGCACGGATGGGACAACGAAGGTGTATTTAACTTCGAAGGAGGTTGCTACGCAAAAACTATCAACTTAGACCCAGTTGCTGAGCCAGATATTTATGGAGCAATCAAAAAAGATGCGTTATTAGAGAACGTAATCGTTGATAAAGACGGAAAAATAGATTTCGCAGATGGTTCTGCAACACAAAACACACGTGTTTCTTACCCAATTTATCACATTGACAACATCGTTAAGCCAGTTTCAAAAGCAGGACACGCAACAAAGGTAATCTTCTTAACAGCAGATGCGTTTGGAGTAATGCCTCCTGTATCTAAATTGACTCCTGAGCAAACAAAATACCACTTCTTATCAGGATTTACTGCAAAATTAGCAGGTACTGAAAGAGGAGTAACTGAGCCACAACCAACATTCTCTGCTTGTTTCGGAGAGGCGTTCTTATCATTACACCCTACAAAGTACGGACAAGAATTGGTTAAGAAAATGGAAGAGCACGGAGCAACTGCTTACTTAGTAAACACAGGTTGGAACGGAACTGGAAAGCGTATTTCTATTAAAGATACAAGAGCAATTATTGACAGAATTTTAGATGGTTCTATCGAAAAAGCTGATACTAAAAAAGTTCCTGTATTTGACTTAGAAGTACCAACAGCATTAGAAGGTGTAAATCCAGATATCTTAGATCCAAGAGACACTTACGAAGATGTAAAAGTTTGGAATGAAAAAGCTGAGAAATTAGCTAAATTATTCATCGAAAACTTCGAAAAGTATACTGACAACGAAGAAGGTAAAGCATTAGTTGCTGCTGGACCTCAGTTGTAATACTTGATTTAATACAACTTAAAAAATCCGTGTGAAAATTTTCACACGGATTTTTTTTTGCAATAGTAGTAACCGCTTAACTACATTAAAATCATCTGAAAGTATTCTTTAAATTACCCTTCACCTATCAAATAACCACTTTTTATATATCACTTGCACGATAAATACAAGTGCTCTTCACTAAAAACGTTCTTACATTCAACTATTACTAAATAAAAAAGGCTTAATCAGTTGACCAAGCCTTTTATTATTTATACAATTTTAATTATTTAGAACCCTAAGTTATAACCAACAGAAAGTGCTAAAACGTGATTTTTAGTAGTTGTAGTTTCTGCATTATCAATATCTCCTAAACTAAATTTATAGATACCTTCAACTATGAAACCTCCTATTTCAGTTCCTAATCCCATCTGTAAACCATAGTCCAAACGATTCATTTCCATTGGGTCATCTCCCCATTTAGTATCTATACTTTTATCAATATTTAATTTTTTATTAGTAACTTTATCTTTCCCTACTAATCCTATTCCCACATAAGGTCCAAATTTCCCAAAAACTTCAACACCAGAGAAGTTATACATTCCTTTTGCTAAAACTGGTATATCAAGATAATGTAATCTTCTACTTATTTCTGTCTTAATTCCTGCTACTTCCTCAGCATATTTCAATCCTTTGCTGTTGAAAATTAATCCTGTTTCGAAACCAAAATTTTCGTGAAAATCGATTTCAGCAGTCAAACCAACGTTGTATCCTATAAGAAATTCTCTATCATCTTGTACAAATTTACTTGAATTGTTGAGTTTAGTTGACATATTAGAAAAGTTTACACCTCCTCTAATACCAAATCTTTGAGCGTTCGCGTTTGTTGTTATAATAAGAACTGCTAAAACAACAACTGTTTTTAATACTTTTTTCATTTTTTTTAAACGTTTTTAATTATTTCGCCTACTCTTTTTTTATAAGGATTTTCAGCTACCTCCTCTAATAGTTGTTTGCGCAAATATATAAACTTTTTCATATTTTGCTATTTATTCATTTTGCCAATCAATTTTTCGTGAAACATACATTACCAATGCTAATATTACAAACAACCCTATACTTCCAACCAATAAAGCGTAACTTTCTAACTGAATAATTACAAAAATAAAGGTATATAAGGCTGTAAGTGAAACTCCGATAAATGCAGGAAATTTAACTCCTTTTAATATCGATTTGGAGTACAACGTAATCAGAGCAACTACAGAAATCCCAGCGACAACATAAGCCGTTAAAAAACTACTATGCTCCGATATGGAAATCAAAAGTGTATAAAACATTGTTAAAGCAATACCAATCATCATATATTGAAAAGGATGAATTTTTATTTTACTCATTGTTTGTATCAAAAAGAATGCCAAAAAGGTTAACGCGATAACTAATAGCCCATATTTGGTAGAACGATCACTCTTCGTGTATTCATCAACAGGAATCATAAAGTTAACTCCAAAAGCATATTCTTGTAAGTTAGGTATACGACCTTTATATTCCTGAGGAAACGGTCGATTGACATCTAACACTTTCCACTTGGCATCAAACCCATTTTCGGATATTTTATCCTCATTATAAGGCAAATATTCTCCTAAAAAATTAGCCGTCTTCCAGTCAGATTTTATATGGACTTTAGTTTCTTTTCCAATAGGAATAAATCGAACTTGCTTACTTCCATTAATATTCATCACAACATTAAAACTCATTAATTTTTCATTTGACAATTCTTTTATTTTTAATGGCTTACTTTCCAATTGGTGTAATCTCAACTGTTCTGAATAAGAAGAATTTCTACCATATTTAGAAGTAAGAGGATAGACTTGCCCATCAAACTTAATTTCTGCCGTACTATTAACCCCTTTTAAGTTAGAAGTTTGGATAATTAATTTCGCTTTATCCCAAAGAATATCATCAGCATCAATTTCCAATTCAGGTTTCTTAAAACTTCCTGAAATATCAATATTACTTTTATATACCGCAGTTTTATAAATCCCTCGTTTTTTCTCTTGTGGATTTATGGATGTATTTACATTTAGTGTTTCTGGAAAAACGTATATATCCTTAATCAATTCTTCCTTTTCAATACGAACTGATTTTGTTTTTTCGGAATAAACTTTTGTTTCTTTAAAAAATCTATACGGAATTTTTAAAATAGGGCCATACAGTAAAACCTCTTGCCCCCATTGCTCATTGATTTCATCAATTACTTTTTCTTGACGGTACATTCGTTCTTTAATAAGGCTCTGAATAAATGACAGAGGGATTAACAATAATAGAGTTAAAATCCCTACCATAAACATTCTTGCTGTGATAGAAGTCTTCCAACGAGAAAACTTTCCTTGTGGTTGTGTGTTTGTATTCATCTTTTACTTTAATTTTAAAGAACTTTGCATTTCAAAGTTCAGGGTTAAAAAAATTTGTTATTTATTATGTATCAATTTTTCAAGTGCTTCAATATGTTTTTTAAACTCTCGCTTTCCTAATTCTGTAGCGTAATAGCGTGTATTAGGCTTTCTTCCTATAAATTGTTTTTCTACTCGTATAAACTTCGCTTTCTCAAGTGCTTTGGTATGACTGGCAACATTCCCATCGGTCGCTCCTAACAACTCTTTGACAGTGTTAAATTCAGCATATTCATTGACCATCAGAATAGACATAATGCCCAATCTAATTCTGTGATCTAATGCTTTATTGATATTTAAAATAATGTTCTTCAAGTGATCTTCTTATTGTTTTTTAATAAATGGAGTCTAAAAAGCTTATTTGTCTTTAGCATCGTATTTAAAATACATAATGATACCGTAAATAATGTGCATTATTCCAAATCCTACGACCCAAAACCAAAAGCCATATCCAGAAAAATAAGATGCTAAAAGTCCTAATACAATTTCTATCAATCCTAAATATTTTACGTCTCCGTAAGTATATTTAGAGGCGTTTAAAAGCGCTAATCCATAGAAAAGCAACATCAATCCTCCTGATTGCCCATAGCGCCCTTGACTCAAAATAATCATCACATAGATTCCTCCAGAAACTAAAGGAATTAAAAAGTGAATTAATAATCTTTTCGTAGTCGCATCCCATATTTTAGTATTGTTTTTCTTAGCCTTCTTGGTAGTTAAGAATATCGATGTTCCTACACTTGCCACCAATACTAATAATAAATCAAGGATAACTAACCGAAAAACATAGCCATCTAATTTCAATACTCCATAAGAAAAATTATGTACTAACCAGTAAGCATAACTCGCCCCAATCAATGCATAAATTCCTACTATGATACCCGACAAACCACTTAAAGAAATAAATCGTGAGGATTTATTCATTAAGTTTTTTATTTCCGAAATGTCTTTTAAATATTTTTCTTTATCCATAATTAAAGAACTTTGAGTTGCAAAGTAACGAAAACAAAATGGATTCCCCAAACTTTTCTATGAAAATTTATTTTTCAGTCAAAACTTCTAATAAAAATATGTGTAAATTCGGCTCTACAATTAAAACTCCGGTGCGTTTTCTTCGTCTTCATCTCTCAATAAAGGATCATCTTCTTCATCTTCTTGAGTATTACAATCTATATTGATAGATAAATTAGCCGGTCTTTCAAATGCCTCTTTACTAATAGAAAGCTCTTTGTTTTCGTATAATGCTTTGTAATACAACGCCCATATTGGTAATGCCATAGAAGCTCCTTGCCCTTTTCCAATACCTTTAAAATGGACACTTCTATCCTCTCCTCCTACCCACACTCCAGTAGCTAAATTCGGCACCACACCTATAAACCAACCATCAGACTGATTTTGAGTAGTTCCTGTTTTTCCAGCAATTGGATTTGTGAATCGGTATGGATGCCCTGTAACTATATTATCAGGATAATAAGCTTTACCATTTCTCAATCGCATTCCTGAACCATACTGTGTAACTCCTTCTAAAAGATTTAAAACCGTATAAGCGGATTCTTCATTTAAAACCTCACTAGATTTTGGTGAAAATCGTTCTAAAACAGTACCGTTTTTGTCTTCAATTTCCATTAAAAACATTGGCTCAATACGAAGTCCTTTATTAGCAAAAGTCGCATAAGCTCCTACCATTTCTAAAAGAGATAAATCTACCGTTCCTAATGCAATCGAAGGCATTTCAGGTATTTCAGACTTGATACCTGCTCTGTGTGCCAAAGCAACTACATTTTTAGGATGTACCATATCTATTAAACGAGCTGTAATAACGTTTACAGACTTTGCTAACGCCTCTTTTAAAGTCAACTCACCTCCATACTTTCCTCCTGAATTTTTAGGAGACCAATCTTCTGGAATATTATATTTTCCTTTTGGTATTGTATATTTCGTATTTGGATATTTTTCACAAGGCGATAGATTCAACTGATTGATAGCTGTTGCATATACAAAAGGCTTAAAAGTAGAACCTACTTGTCGTTTTTGCTGTTGTACCGCATCATACTTGAAATTCTTGTAATCAATTCCTCCTACCCACGCTTTGATATGTCCTGTTTGGGGTTCAATAGATAACAATCCACTTCGCAAAAAGTGTTTGTAATAGCGAATAGAATCATAAGGTGTCATAATGGTGTCAATTTCACCCTTCCAAGAAAACACCGTCATCTCTTCTTTTTTATGAAATGATGCTTTGATTTCTTTTTCCGAGAAACCTTGTTTTTTCATTCTCTTCCAACGATTTGAACGTTTCATCGCTTGCATCATCGTTGTCTTGATCTCTCGTTTTTCTAACTCATAAAATGGAGCTATCTTATTCTTCTTATGCTCTTTAAAAAAGGATCTCTGTAGGTTCTTCATATGCTTTTGCATCGCCTCTTCGGCTAATTTTTGCATACGAGAATCAATAGAAACATATATTTTTAAACCATCTTGGTACAAATTATAAAGTGAACCATCTGGTTTTGGATTTTTCTTGATCCATTCTTTCATCACCTTACGCAAATGCTCTCTAAAATAAGTCGCCATTCCTTGAGTATGTCCTTCTGGCGTAAACTTGATTTTCAAAGGTAACGCTTGTAAAGAGTCTTTTTCTTTTTCCGTAAGAAAACCTTTCTTTTGCATCTGTGAAAAGACTACATTCCTTCGTGAAAGAGCTTTATTTTTAGATTTTTTTCGTTTTGGATTATACTGTCTTGGATTCTTAAACATTGCCACTAAAATCGCAGATTCTTGCACGTCTAAATCCTTCGGTTCTTTATTAAAATAAATACGAGCTGCTGAACGGATTCCTACCGCTTTGAATAAAAAGTCATACTTATTAAAGTACATCGTAAGAATCTCATCCTTGGTATATTGTCGCTCCAAACGCGTAGCAATTACATACTCTTTTATCTTCTGTATGACACGTAATACAATGTTTTTAGAACCCTCTCCGTGAAATAACAACTTGGCTAATTGTTGCGAAATCGTACTTCCTCCCCCAGCTTTTGCAAATTTTACAAATGCTCGTGCTGTTGCCTTAAAATCAATCCCTGAATGCTCGTAAAATCGTTCATCTTCAGTAGCTACCAAAGCTCTTATCAGATTAGGTGGAAGTTCTTCAAAGGTTACAGGTGATCTATTCTCTGTAAAATATTTACCCAATACTTTTCCATCAGAAGAAATAATCTCTGTTGCTAAGTTGTTTTCAGGATTCTCTAACTCCTCAAAAGTAGGAAGTTTACCGAAAACGCCCCAAGAGGCTAATAAAAATAATAAAACCACGAACATTATCCCTGAAAGGAACAAGCCCCAAAACCATAAAATATACTTCTTAAACGAGTGTTTTTTTACTTCTTCTTTTGCCATTAGTTTACGTTTTCTATTTGCAATCCTACATTTAAAATTCCTTTCAAAGGCTCAACTCCTTTCACATCATCAATTCCTCGCGTTACTTGCCTTATACTAAACTTGTAAGTTCCTTTCTGTGGAAAAACCACATTTTCTTTATAAAATAATTTATTTTCTTTCACACTTGAGAACCCTGTCCCAAGCCATTCTCCCTTTTCATTTGCCATTTCATACTGCAAAGTATCAACCACTTTTTCTCCATTAGGAAAAATCATTTTTGAAACCAAAAAAATGGTACTAAAAGGGTAATTATTATCATTCCGAAGACGAATATAAATATTTTTTCGAGCAATCGTATCTTTATTTTCAATAGTAAAAGAAATCGTATCAGCTACTTTCCACTCTCCTTCAGCAATGGGTTGATATTGGTGAAACACCGTAGATGAATCACAACTCCACAATGTGAGAACTATCAAAAAAATAAAAATATTACGCATTTTTATTCGGTCTTTTATTTCGGTTTCGATTATTTTTATTCCTATTATTCTTCGATGGGCGGTTCGAGTTCTGCTCCTTCTTCGCTTTTACCTCTTTTCTGGTGTCTTTCTTAGACTGTTGTTGAGATTCTTTTGTATCAACCGCTACCTTTTTCTTTCGCTTTTTGCGCTTTCGTTTTCCTTTTGCCTTGTCAAATCTCGTCAAACTATCTTGCCCTACCACATTTTCAAAAAGCTCTGTCTTTGCAACCTCTTCTTCCTCCTCTTCCATATCTTCGAGACAACTAACTAGCTTTCCTTTCTTGTTTAATTCGATAATTTCCAACACTTGGTCTAACGATAATTTGTACCACTTTGTTCGCTCATTTTTATAAGCATACCAAAGAGTTTCTTTAAAAATATCCATTTTGACGAACGCAGCCTCTCCTCGCTCTGTTTTTAAGACTACATCGTATTTTGGAAAACTTTTCAAAGCGTCCAAATAAGTATCCAATTCAAAATTCAAACAGCATTTCAATTTACCACATTGCCCTGCCAACTTCTGAGGATTTAAGGACAATTGCTGGTAACGAGCTGCTGAAGTACTGACATTTCTAAAATCTGTCAACCAAGTAGAACAACACAATTCTCTTCCACAAGAACCAACTCCTCCCAAACGAGCTGCCTCCTGACGAAGTCCAACTTGTTTCATCTCAATTCGGATGTTAAACATTCCTGCCAAATCTCGAATCAATTGTCGAAAATCTACTCGTTCATCAGCCGTATAATAAAATATCGCTTTATTTCCATCTCCCTGATACTCAACGTCAGACAACTTCATTTTCAACCCTAAGCGACTTACTACTTCTCTAGACTTATACTGTGTCTCGTATTCCTTTGCACGAGATTTTTCCCAAATATCAATGTCTCGCTGTGTTGCTTTTCTATAAATTTTTGGAAGTGAATCATCCAAACGAACTTTCTTTTTACTCATTTGTAATTTCACCAACTCACCTGTCAGTGTAACTACACCTATATCGTGCCCTGGATTAGACTCCACAGCCACAATATCCCCCATAGAAATAGAAAGTTTGTCTTCATTTCTATAAAAGTGCTTCCGCCCATTCTTAAAACGAACTTCCACAATGGAAAATTGTTCTTGACCTGTAGGCAATGCCATATTGCCCAACCAGTCGAATACGTTTAACTTATCGCACCCACCAGAAGAACAATGTCCATTATTTTTACAACCTCTTGGTTGTGTAGTATTTATATTTGAAGAGCAATTTGTACAGCCCATTATTTATTCTTTTTATAAGGTGTAAAGGTACTAAAAAATGCTATGATTAAAACGATTTTATTCGTCAAATCGTATATATTGACTTCTTAATTACCTCAACTTTACATCAATTATATGAACAGGACAGGCCTCTTTGGCTCGTTCTGCATTTTCAAAAACTTCATTATCAGGAATTTTAATGGTATGAAAACCACTCTTTTCCCTTGATTTTAACAACACAGATTTTCCATCTCGTTTTGACATCTGAAACTGCTCAGGTGCCATCTCGACGCAATAATTACAGCCGATACATTTTTTTCGTTGTAGCGTTATAATAACCATAACTTAGGAAGTTGCATATTCTGTCTTCACAATCTTATACAACTTATCCGAAGGGCGGATTCTGAAAGGCAAACGAATCGTAATAGAGTCTCCTCTTTTGGCTTTTTCGTCCTTTTGATCATTGACGAACATTTCGGTTAATTCCATTTCTTGCGCTCCTGTTGTAGGTCCCGTAATCAATAACGTCTCTCCTACTGACACATCAAATGCCTCTAACTTAAATTCGCCTATTTTTGCCTTTGGGAAATAGTGCATTCCCTTTCCGATATATACTTTTTTCTGCGTAGCATTAGAACCTGGATTATCACTCCATTCTCCTAACTTTTGACCTAGATAATAACCACTCCAAAAGCCTCTATTATAGACTTTTTTGAGTTCTTCCATCCAATGCTCTACTTTTTCTTTCGTATAAGTTTTTTCATAAAGACTATCTATCGCCTCTCGGTAACACTTGGTTACTTTTGCTACATATTCAGGTGCTCTACCTCTTCCTTCCAACTTCAACACTTTGATACCAGCATCTGCCACTTGATCTAAGAAATCAATGGTACACAAGTCCTTTGGTGACATAATATACTCATTATCCAACTCCATTTCTGTACCAGATTCTTGGTCGATAACGGTATATTTTTTTCGACAATTTTGCTTGCACGCTCCTCTATTTGCTGAGGAATTATGTGAATGCAAACTCATATAGCACTTCCCAGAAACTGCCATACACAAAGCTCCGTGTCCAAATATTTCAATTTCAAGTAACTTACCAGACGGACCTTTGATTTCTTCTTCCTCTATAAGCTCCGTAATTTTCTTTACTTGCCTCAAACTCAACTCTCTACTCAACACCAACGTATCAGCAAACATTGCATAAAATTTCACCGTTTCAATATTCGTAATATTTATCTGAGTAGAAATATGAACTTCCATTCCAACGGCTCTAGCCATTGCAATTACTGCTTGATCCATCGCAATTACAGCTGTAATTCCAGCCTCTTTTGCTTTTTTCAAAAGCAAATTCACAATCTTTAAATCGTGATCATATATAATTGTATTTAGCGTAAGGTAAGTTCTAACATTCTTCTCACCACACCTTTCTGCTATTTCTGGTAAATCGTCTAATGTAAAGTTGATAGAAGCCCTCGCCCGCATATTCAACTGCTCTACACCAAAATACACCGAATCACAGCCATTGTCCAACGCCGCTTGTAACGACTCGAAATTACCTGCCGGTGCCATCAATTCTATCTTCTGCATTATTTTTTATTTTTTTGCAAAAGTAGTAATAATTTACGAATATTTAGATAGTTGCCCTATAAAGCGAAGTTTTCAATAAAATTAATAATCCGTCTAAATAAGCAGATTACGGCAAATTTTTGGTTTAAATTTCTGTTATTAATATGGAAAATATTGGCGTAATAACGAAGTACATAAACAACAAATCTTGGCTAAGCACTTTTATTACCATTACACTAATAAAATGTTGTATGTAGTGTTATTTCGTTTTTCCTATTATTAGAGTTTACTTTTATTTTTCAAAACTTTTATTTTTTCACTTGAATTCAATCTCTTTTCAACGACATATCCATAAAAATAAGAGGGTAATAAAAGTAATCCCACCGCAGTATATTTCGAGAGTTTATTTTCCTTAGATATTCTGTCATAAATTTGATATAACATTATTTGCCTAAATAAAGGAATAAAAAACATAAAAATATCCGTTTTCTTTCTTTCAGTAATTTCAAGTAGTGTCAATTCATTTTTTATTGGTATAAATGAATAGTAACCTTTTTTTGAATAACTTTCAAAAAATCTAAATTTGCTAATAAAATAGATGGTAATAATATCTGAAAAATATAGATAAAATTCTAAAAAATTTGAAAGTTCTAAATTGATTAAGAGTTTTTTCAGTAAAAACAATGGAACTCCATAAAACTTAGCGTACAAATAACCTATAATGTTTAACTTAGGTTTGCTAAATCCGAAATTTGAAAGAGCATCAAGAATACCATATTCGGTTTTAATATCAATCTTTTTTTCTCCATTTATAAGATAATCAATATAATAAAAACTAATATCATTAATATATCCTAAAATGTAATTTGATAACATAAAAATAAAACTTGTCAAAAATAAGTACTTTATGTTAAATTTACTTTTTGCAAACTCCCATAAAAGATAAGTAATAATTGCAAATTTGAATATAAATGTATAAGAAAAATAAGCATTTAAAATTCCATTTTCAATAATTTCAGAGTTAGTTATTAATTTGGTTAAGGAATAAGGCGTTTGTGAGATTAGTATTAGTAGTAGACTGTATTTTAATATTTTTTTCATTTTATATCTTTTTACCTTTTTCGTTATATCAAACGTAATTTATAAACAGTATTTTTCAACCTCCATAAACACTAACTAAAACACTCATTATAAATTACATACACTCAAAAACCAACAAACTTACTGAATATCATTTGTCTATTACAGATTACACACAACATAAGATTACAAGCAAGCTTTTATTACTTTGGGTATATTAAAAAAGTTATGCTTTCAACTATTTGAAAACATAACTTTTTAGACAACCTCTTTATTTATTTCTTTTATTCTAGTATAAATTTCTAATAATCATAAATGCAAACGCACCTACTAAAAATCCAACGGCAGCTAACCATGATATTTTCTTAAAGTACCAAAAGAAATCTATTTTTTCCATTCCCATTGCAACAACTCCTGCTGCAGAACCAATAATCAGCATACTTCCTCCTGTTCCTGCTGCATAAGCTACAAAATGCCACAATTGATCATCCATTGGCTCTTGGAACATTCCCATACTTGCCGCTACCAAAGGCACGTTATCCACTATCGCAGAACCTACTCCTAACAACATCACCACAATATCTGTATTAGGAATAACTTGTTTTAAAGACTCCGCTCCTATAAATAAAATCCCTAATGATTCTAATGCTGCAACTGCCATTAATATTCCCAAGAAGAACAATACACTCGGCATCTCTATACGAGATAATGAACGATGTACAGGACTGTGAAAACTTCCTTCTCCTACATTAGACATATTGAATTCCGCTCGACTGTAAATCTCTGCAAATATTGCTACCACAGACAAGGACAACATCATTCCTACATAAGGAGGTAAATGCGTAAAAGTTTTAAAGAAAGGTACAAAAATAATAGCAGAAAGTCCTAAATAAAGCATTTTAGCTCCGTACTTTCCTTTTGTTTGCTCATCTACATCAGTATTTTTTAAATTCCCTTTAAAAGGTTTCATCATTGATGCTATAAACGTTGGAACTACCATACACAGTAAAGAAGGAATAATCAAATGATCTACTAATTCCAATGTAGTTACCTTTTTCCCTATCCAAAGCATTGTCGTAGTTACGTCTCCAATAGGCGACCAAGCTCCACCCGCATTAGCTGCAATGATGATAAGCCCAGCAAACCATAAACGTGTCTCTCTCTCTTTTATAATCTTTTGCAAAATAGTAATCAATACAATCGTAGCAGTTAAATTATCAATAATTGCAGACAAAATAAACGCTAAGAATGTAAAGATCCAAAGAAGTTTTTTCTTATTTTTAGTTTTGATATAACTCTTAAAAGTAAAAAATCCATTGAAATAATCGATAATCTCAACTATAGTCATCGCTCCCAATAGAAAGAATAAAATTTCAGCTGTCTTCCCTAAATGATGGAGTAATGTTGTTTCTAATAAATGATGTTTTTCTTCAGAAGAAAAGGCACTAAATCCTTCTACCAATTTATGTTGCTCTGAATTAAACCAATTAGGAAAAGCATCAATACCCAAAGCAACTAACGCCCACATAATTGCCATCATTGCCAAAGCTGGAATCAGCTTATCTAATTTTAAATTGTGTTCTAATGTAATAGCAAGATACCCTACTACAAAAACGAAAATAAGAATTGTTTCCATAAAGTATTATTTTTTAATAAACGACTGCAAACCTACCATTATTTTGCTATAAATACAAAAAGAAAACGTTTTTTTTCATTGGAAAAGTCAGTTAGTCTATCCTTGAAAATCAGCAAATATAATCCACCTCTAAAAACCCTCTCAAATACTTTGAATAACCTACTGTAATTCGTTGAAAATTTGTTCCAATATTTTTTCCGTAATTACATAAGTCGGCAACACTCCTGTTCGTCCTAATCCTCCAGAGGCAAGTGTACTTCCTGTTTCCAAAGGATTATCGGAGGCGTAGTACGCATAACGCACTTTTACCTTTTTAGAAATCGTTCTTCTGATTTTTGACGCTGCTTGTATCGCCTTTTGGTAGTGAGCTCCCTCCATTTCCAAACCTATTACTTTCCACGTAGAATTATGGAAGAATGACAGAATATCTCTATTCTGTAAAGAAGTTCCCAATACCGATATCATCGTCCCAGAATAGACATCAACGCCACAGTTTTCAAAATGAGATTTTTTCAATTGATTTTTAAACGGATAATTATCTGCTGTTCCCTCAAAAATATGTGCTGACGGAATCATAATATCGCCTTTTTTTCCGTCCAAAATCCCTGCTTTCCCCATAATAGACACGGAATCAACGTCTAAACAATGTTTTTCACCTTGTGTATCTACGTAAGGTTTGAGTAATTCGTCCATAGTTTCATACGCTTGCTCTCCAAAAGCATAATCCATTACGATAATAACAGGTTTTTCGTCTTCTGAAACAGCCTGTAAATGATACGGTGTTTTTGCAAAATCTACCTTTGCCGTATCGATAATTTGAACATCAATATTCGTCCCAGAAGTATCTTTTAAAAAGATTAAACCATTTTCTTGTGCGTACTTCTTCACTTGCTTTCTTAAAGCCGTATTTTCATCTTTGCTCAACAATTCGTACAAAGAAATTCTATCATCGTCTTTCAAATATTTTTTCAACACATAAGGAGCAAACAATGAATTCATTACGCTGTGCATATTTGCACTCACAATATGTATAGGACGGTGCAAAAGACCATTTTGAAATAAGGTTTCTTTAATGTGATTTGCCCAAATTTCACCATAAATATGATGTCCAATATTCTCACGAAGTATGGAACTAAAATGAATGGCTCGTTTTTTATTTTCGGTTCTCTCTTCGATTGCCAAATTGCCTAACCAAAATATTACCTCAAAAAGACGATTTTCACTATTATCTTCTAAAAACTCACTATCTATCTCTCTGACTTCCTCAAAAGTACGCCCCAAAATACTCGCCATATGAGCCAGCATAATATCCCTTTCGTCTTTTGAAAGTTTTTGATTATGCAATACGACATCTTTCAGTTTCTCCCATTCTCTAATGGTTTCTCTATCGTTATTTACGAGAACTTTGTCCGCAATTTTATGAGATTCTATGTACAAAAAGGTTAAATGCGTCAAAATATCATAGATTTCCGAACGTCCACGAGTCACCTCAATATTCATTTGGTCTTTGTCAATTCGATAGCAGTTTCTACGACGTTTTTTAGGAATAATTTTGGTAAAATGAGAATCAGAATAGCCCTCATCTGCCGTTAAATTGATAAATTGACACTCCTCTATCCCCTCTGGCAAACGCTCTAACACGTACAAAAGTCCGTTCAATTCTGTTTTCTCTTCGCCAATACTTCCATAAATCTCAGGTCTTAATAACAGTAAGGCTTTTCGAAGTGATTCTCCCGAAACTCCCATAGGCTTATAAAAACCTCTACTAAATAGGTGTCGCATTGAAATGTACAACAATTCAATGGCGTTAGATGACTCTTGTGCTCTCGTTCTT
>PDWI01006497.1_pt1 | contig 14628 bp, 11 predicted proteins | sample 1430891 | NCBI WGS metagenome assembly PDWI01 (sample SAMN01162508, study PRJNA174530) | Oral metagenome, whole genome shotgun sequencing project. | biome: Marine environment; feature: Marine mammal; material: Swab sample of the gingival sulcus; isolation source: swab sample of gingival sulcus... | reverse complement strand
GCCAATACCTGCCGGTAAGGTTCTCATTACACTCATCTCTTTTTGAAGACCACAATTGATGGTGTCGTTCCCTAAATTAGGCTCAGGGGCTTGATAAAAAGTAATTGTTGTAGAAGAACTTGTAGCACACGCTCCGGCACCTTGTCCTCTAAATGTTAGAATCATAGGAATATCTACATGAGCAGAATCGCCAAAAACAGTTTTTGGAAAATCTCTTTTAACAACAGCTAAAGGATTGTAAGGATTAAAAAGAATATCCACATCATCTTTATACTCCCACTCCGGATTAACGGTCCATAGCCAAATACCGTCTCCATGTCCACTCGTATCTACATTTAAAACTAAACTATCCAAACAAGTAGGAGTAATATCTCCTATAGAAATTGGCGTATTATTTTCTGTAAAGGTGTAAACAACAGAACAAGTAGAAGAACATCTTCCGTTAACTTCCGTCCACTCAAATTCCCACTCTCCATGCTGTGTTACAGTTACTATCGCGTTAGGATCGTAAATATCGGGGCTAAATGTAGCGGCACAAAATTCATTAGGTTTTTCCTTAACACTCCAATATCCTCCATACACTGTAGTAGCCTCCATGTCAGCAATTAAACCACAAATATCTTTATTCTCACCGGCATTACAAGAAGGATTTTCGATATATAAAATCTTTATTCCTGAAGAGTCTGTACATGTACCCCCCACAGTCGCTTTACAAGAAATTACATATCCTCCATAAGCATCATCTTCTAAGACAGCTGTAGGACTAGCAATATTGGAGAGCGACAAGTTTATGTTTCCATAACTTTCTGTCCATTCGTAAGATACAGAACTCGCATTAACAACATTAGCAGATGCTTCTAAAAAAGCCTGATTACCACAAAACGAGGTTTCTCCTATAAATGTTATATTCGGTTGCTCTTTAAAAATTATCTGAACATCGTCATGTGCATTACACTCTCCGTTTATTTCGTGCCAACGTAGTATCGCTGTTCCCGGTGATGATGCTTGTATATAAGCTTCAGGGTCTCCTCCTTCTGCTTCACTTCCTTGTGCAGTTGCTGAAACAAATGTAATATTGGTAGTAGTACCGGGTCTTATCTCCCAATGACCACGATTACCTCCACCTCCAAGAGTAGCTCCTAAAACATAATCTAAAGAACAAATTGTGGTATCTTCTCCTGCGTATGCCTCAGGTTGTACACAACAAATTTGAGAACCCGAAGGACGTACTAACAGAGAATCTTCGCATACCTCAGACAAACAACCATTTGACTCTACCTGCAAAGATATTGGATAATATACATCCGTAGTTGTAGAAGGATTTTCTGCAGTTATAGAATAAATACAATTTGTCCCTCCTTGAGTTGCTGAAATATTATTATCAAAAGACCAAATAAAGTTTGAACCGGCACAAGAGACTTGCTGGTTGTTGTCGTTATCGTACACAACGGTAGTATTCCCTTCTGAACAAATTGAACCATTAATGGTAAAATCGCACGAAGGCACTTGCTTTACAACAATAGGCTGACAATAACTTGGAGATTGACATCCTAGGTCAGATGTAACTGTTAAACAAATATTCTCTTGACCCAAAGTGTTCTCATAAAGCAACTCTATGTGATTATCCTCTGAACCTGATGTTTCCGAAGCATGATTGGTATTCCATGTCCAGTTATAATCTGCGATATAAAAGTTTTGAATATTGATTAAATCTACCGGTAAGACAGTTCCTTCACAGACCGAACTTGCAGCAGAAAATTCTGCACTAGGAATAGGATTAAATGTTACTGTTACAGTATCGGAACAAGTTAAATTCAGATAATTGGTTATAGTCCAAACTAAATCTGCAGTGTAAGCTTGTGTCCCATTATAAGATCCGTTGAATACCACCGGAGTATTATTGGAGGTAGGGTTAACAATGGTTACATTATTATCTAAAGTCGTCCATATTGTATTTATATCTCCAGTTTGTACTTGAGCTTGCATGGTCGCCAGCTCACCACAGACCTCTATATCGGGACCTGCCATAACAGAACAACTGGAGCAGTTATCATGGGCTTGGTAATTAAAACATTTTGAGCATGTAGATGCTTCTATATCTCCTCCAGAACCTGTGTGATAATATTGAACAAAGCAAATAGTATGCTCATTTCCATCTGCAGGAAGATCGTTCACAACAAAATCTAACTGCCCCGATTGAGGGTTAATGGTAGATGTTTGCCAAACATTATCGATAAATACACTGACTGAATCGTTTGATTGTCCTTCATCAGCAGGAGTTTCTAAGTCTATAGAAGCTGTTAAATCGTATAAACTATAATAGTTTGAACCATCTTGATGAGCTTCACAATCCCCCAAGGCAATTTCAAAAGAGTTATCATCCAAACCACAAGTCAAGATACTACAGTCTGTAGAACCATTTCCTCCTGTTTGGGTTAAAGTAAAATTCTGCTCATCTTGAGAATAGTTTGTGATAACAAATATATAATACTTGCCGGCAACTGCAGTTGTTGGTTGCAAACCAGAAGTTTCCGTACCCGAACTACCAGGACCAATTTCAGGAGTTTCCTGACTCGTAGGAGAGTAACTACAATCAACCATATTATCCTCAGTAAGGTCGTTGTAATCACAAGTAAGTTCATCGAAAGGTCCCCAAATAGCATAATCAATATCTTGATCCGCTGTTAAAGACATCACAATATCTCCTCCGTCATCTATCTTCATATAGTACCAGGCAGGATAGGGCTGACTCGACAAACAGCCATAATCAGGGCCTTCTTCGGCAGAAGCTTCTTCTGTTCCACAAGGGAAATTGTACTCGTAATCTGTACAGAAGGGAGCAGCTTCCGAACAAGTTGGACCACCCGGCACAGGTCCCGTATCATTCATACTTCTATTTTTAGCCTGAGCAGGTAAATAAATCCCATCGCTGGATTGTTGAGCCAATTGCTTATAAGATATTACTTGTTGAAGATTGGCGTTCATTTCTTCATACCAACCCTCATCAATAGCAAGTTGATGCTCTTCGGGATGCGTTTGCACCCATTCTATTTTAGATTGAAACATAACACGAAGCGACTCGTAATACTCTACGGAGCCCCTCTGTTGCGAAAATGCACTCGTAACTAGAGCAAACATCGCAATACTAATTAATACTCTTTTTAGAAACATATCATTGTAGTTTAATTTTTTACTATTCTTCACCCCCTTGGACACTCCAAACGATAAATTAGTTGCCTAAAGTATCAAAAAAAATTAATCTACAAAAGAAATCATAAAAAACAGTCTGAGCAAACGCTCCATAAAATTATTTCTTATTTATTTTTTTTCATCTATTTCTTTTATATCCCACTATCATAAAGCAATTTAAAAACTTTATATTTAATCAATTAACTACACACACATTACACTAATAATCATACTTCCTTGAAAAATCAAAGTTTTAAATAACATGTTATTTTTTATAAAAACGTGAGTTTACCCTACTAAAAAAACGAGCCTGGTTTCTTGAATTAAAAAAATTAATAATTTTACGAGCTATGTATAAAAATAAAAAATTTAAGCTATTTCTTAAGGTACTTATTGTTTTTGTTACCTACGGGTACATCTATTACAAAATAGAAACAATGCAAGTAAATTGGTCTTCAGTAAGAATATCCTCATATTTTTATTTGTCTCTTGCTATTTTATTGATGCCTTTTAATTGGTTATTGGAGTCGGTTAAATGGAGATATTTGTTGCAAGATGTAGAACAAGTTTCTTTAAAACGCTCTATTTTGGCAGTATTAATAGGGATTACCACTGGTCTAGCAACTCCCAATAGGGTCGGTGAATATTTTGGCAGAACGGTTGTTTTAGAAAGGCGACATCGCATAAAAGGCTCTCTGGCAACTATGATGGGAAGTGTTGCTCAGGTGATGATAACAGTTTTTGCCGGATTAGTTTCTTTCGTTTTTATGTTCTACGAGCTCGACTTTTTCGAAGAATTTCATACAAAGCTACTTTTTGGAATTTTGGTATTAACTGTATTAATCCTTATGATTCTGGTGTACTACAACTTACATTGGGTAAAACGCTTAGCCAAACGGTTCAATATTAATCAGAAATATATTGATGAGATTTCCTATATCAACCGATTCCATAACTATCAATTAAGTTTCGTGATTGTGATGAGTTTTTTTAGGTATGTCATATTTGCAAGTCAGTATGTTTTGCTTTTGTATGCCTTTAATGCAGATGTATATTTGATTAATATTTTAAGCTCTATAGGGGTTATTTATTTATTGATTTTATTCATCCCGCATTTTTTCATTTCGGAATTGGGCGTTCGAGCCTCGGTTGCGGTTTTAGTATTTCAAATTTACACAACACAGATTCAATCTGTAATACTTGCAGCATCAAGCCTTTGGCTGATTAATTTGGCATTAACCAGTATTATAGGCTCTATTATTCTTGTATCATTTCCGCTTAAAGTTAAAAAAACGAGTTAATAATTCGGAGCATTCTTGTTCCAAAACGCCTCCTATAACTTCGGTTTTGGGATGCAATATATTTTTTTGCAAGGAAAAGCCCCTTTTAAGGTCTTTAGCTCCATAAACGACTTTCCCTATCTGTGTCCAAAAGGAGGCTCCGGCACACATTACACAAGGCTCTAAAGTAACATATAGCGTACACTTATTTAAGTATTTACTTCCTAAATATTCCGAAGCAGAAGTAAAAGCCAACATCTCGGCATGTGCCGTAAAATCGTGCAGTCGCTCGGTTAAGTTGTGAGCTTTGGAAACAATTCTCCCTTGACAAACCATAACGGCTCCAACCGGTATTTCTCCTTCATCAAAAGCATACTGAGCCTCTTGCAATGCCATTCGCATATATTGTTCGTCTGTCATTATCGATTCATTTTTCTTTTTGCTCCTTAAACATACCAATCTAAAAGTCAACCCCTCACTTTTTCTTACTCTTTATGCTTCGTTTCACTATTCGATTCCTCACTCATTATTTCATTAAATTTCAAAGCAGAATCTTGCAGAGGTTCTTTTTCAGGTTCATCTAAGCTGCGATTTTTCCTATACATAATTAAGCCAACCGTCATTACAATACTCGAGGCTATAATAACAAACAGCAAAATACCCTGCTCAAAATCTTTCGCTTGAAACTCTTCCGGGATAGCAAAAAATAACAGAACCGTAATCAATCCTCTTGGAGCAATTGTCAATTCCAGTCCAAAATCTTTTCGCATAAACAGAAGTAACATTAAAAAGCGAACGCCATATAAAACCATCAAAAGTATAATACTGATAAAGAACACATTGATATGGAAAATAATCCCTAAAGAAATGGTCAAACCAAAGAGAACAAAGAAAAATGTCCTGACCACAAAGGCTGTTTCTATGGTTATCATTTTAAAGTCTTTAAAAACTTTATCAAGTTCGGACTCGTTAATAAGATTTTTTAGTTTACCTCTGAAAAACAAATTTCTATTATGTAATATCAAGCCAAAAAACAGAATAATAATCAAAGAAGACAAATGCAACATTTTTCCGACCACATAAAGCAGTACTAAAACCGAAATAAGCAAAAACAACTTAGCCTCGGACTGAATCTTTTGGAATAAAAAGATAATAAGGTAACTTAGCACCACCGATATTACAAGCGTTAAGGAAATATTAACAAGAATATCCAAACCTATTTCTTGCGGAGTTCCATGATTGACACTCCCAAGCAAGAAGTAAAAAAACATAATTCCCAAAATATCGGAGAAAGTACTTTCATATACCATAAACTCTCGTTTTTTTTCGGGTAAATCAGCCACACTAGGAATAATAATAGCACTACTCATAATAGAAAGCGGAATAGCATAAACTAAAGAAGTAAAGAAGTCTATTTCTAGAAAAAACTGTAACACAAAAGCTATAATCCCGACGCTCAAAACCAAAGCCAACAAGGCGACACTAAACGAACGAATAATCAACCCCAGCTTATCCTTTTTCAGTTCTAAATCTAAGGAAGCCTCTAAAACAATCATAATCAGACCGACTGTTCCTAATATATTGAGAATAGGCGAGTTACCATCTATGTGTGTTACTCCGGTAGAATAACGCAGAGCTATTCCTAAAGCAATAAGCATTAAAACACCGGGAATCGATGTCTTCGCGGATATCAAATTAAAAAAATAAGATGCTATAATAATCAGCGATGCTGCTATCACGTACCAATATGGATGAATTTCGGATAAGTTCATAATGCCTAGTTTAGATTAATTTATAGAAATTTTAGAAAAAGAACCCTACTCTAAGTTCATAAGGCGGATAAGGAGAGTGCTTACTGCTATTCAAATTAAACAGTACCATCAAAGAAACGCCTCCATTTCCCATTCTTTGATGGATACCTCCGCCCACCCAAGGCACCGGCAACAAAAAGCGTTTTTGTTCAGGGTATTTTTCCCAATGATAATATTTTGTTTCTAAGCTAATCAAATTAAACTCTCCATACAATACCGCAAAATCGAAAAGAACTTGCTGAGCAAAGAGTTTAGCTCCAAATATAGCCGTCTCGAAAGTCGGAGTATAACGTTTATCGTTCATATACTCAAAAATAATCCCGGTTCCAGCAGAAAAATCAGGGGTTACTTTATACCCCACCATTGGAGAGACATTGATGTAAGTACTTGTACCTATAACCAATCCTAAATTTCCTCCGTATATCAAACGGTCTTTAAAGCTTGGAGCTTCTTCCCGGTACTCCGGTTCTTCATCGTCTATAAATTGAGCGTAAGAAGCGATGCTACAAGATAAAAACACCAATAAAAATAAAAGCTGTTTCATAAATCTAATTTATTCTAAAAACAAATCTACATTAAAATATCGAATTCACGTTACACCTTCAGGATAATCTTGTTTTTTACCTAAATTCCGCAAAGGTGAATGTTTGCCCTCTTGGCATAAGTATTATTTTCGCAAATTCTGTTACTTTTGTCGATGCCGTTAAATTATAGTCAAATGAAAGTATTACAATATTTTATTTTAAGCATTTCGGGTATTTTGCTTTGGTCTTGTACCCAGTCTAAAGAATTCCAAAAACATGAGGAGGGGTTTGATTATCTATTCTTTAATCATTCGGAAGACTCCTTAAAACCTAAGTCCGGAGATGTGATGCTTCTTTCTATGGAGTATTATTTAAACAACGATTCCTTAATGTTTTCCTCCAAAGAATTGAGCACGCCTTTTAGAATGAAGTTGAAAAGAAATCAGCCGGCAGGAGCAACTATTGATGATGCTTTAGCCCTTTTGCACATAGGCGATAGTGCTTGTTTTAGAGTTAATGCTACCTTGTATTATACCCTGACAAGACAACAGAAAATTCCGACCACAATTAAGCAAAACGACCAGATTTATTTTTATGTCAAACTAAAAGGGGTAACGAGTTTCGAGCAGTTTGTAAAAGAAAAGAAGAAGCAACAAAAAGATACGCCCGAAAGAGAAATGAAAATGCTGGAGCGTTATATCGAAATGTCAAATATAGAAGAAAAGCCTACCAATAGTGGTATTTATGTTGTGGAAGATGTTGCAGGAAAGGGCAAAACAGCCCAACAAGGTCAGCATATCTCTTTGCATTATCAAGGTTACTTTGTAGATGGACAGGTTTTTTCGAGCACCTACGAAACCGGACGTCCATTCGATGTCATTTTTGGAAAAACAGATTTAATACAGGGCTTTGAAGAAGGACTTAGCCACCTGAAAAAAGGAGGGCATTATCGCCTCATCATCCCCTCGCACATGGCTTATGGAACTGAGGGACGCGGAACCATTCCTCCAAACAAAACCTTGATTTTTGAAATCGATGTTTTAGACATTTATTAATCCTTGAAATTACGAAATCAATTGTTGATTGAGAACAAATAAGCTTTAACTTTAAAACAAATGAAACGATTTTCTTACCTATTGATATTATTAGGATTGATTTTACTTCAACCCTCTTGCTCTGTATTTAAGAGTTTAGGAATTTCCAAAGCTCAGGATACTTTAACTACAGCTAGTGGGTTAAAGTATATTATTCGTCAAGAAGGAAAAGGTGAGTTACCTAAGCCGGAGGCACTTCTAAAGGTGCATTACACCGGGAAACTCTTAAATGATACTGTCTTCGATAGTTCTTACGAGCGTAAGCGTCCGTTTACTTTTGTTTTAGGAAAAGGCAAAGTAATTAAGGGGTGGGACGAAGGTTTTGCTCTTTTAAAGCAAGGCACTAAAGCAACTTTCATCATTCCGCCGAATTTGGCTTACGGAGGACGTGCAACCGGCAAAATCCCTGCTAATTCGACTTTGGTATTCGATGTAGAATTAATGGAAGTCAAAAATCCCATAGTGATAGAACCTTACGATGTTAAGGGGAAAGATACGATTACCACCGCCTCGGGTTTAAAATATATTGTCGTAAAAAAGATGCCTTCTTCCGAAAAAACGGCCAAAGCAGGAGAGCTCGTAACAGTCGATTACTCGGGTTATTTTAAAGATGGTAAGATGTTCGATTCCTCCGTTAAAAGAGGCACTCCTATTAAATTTACCTTAGGGCAAGGACAAGTGATTAAAGGTTGGGACGAAGCCTTACAGTTGATGCGTTCGGGAGAGAAATACCGATTAATTATTCCTTATCAGCTAGCGTATGGTGAGCGAGGACGAGGCGGCATCCCTCCTAGAACAGACTTAATTTTTGATGTAGAGATGGTTTATCATCAACCGGAAATAAAAGTGGAACCTTACAACACCAAAGGCTTAGACACTATTACGACTAAAAGCGGACTTAAAATCATCAAAGTTGAAACTACAAGCAACGCAAGCCCGAACCCGGGTGATAGAATAGCGGTACATTATACCGGTTATTTACCAAGCGGAAAGATTTTCGATTCATCGGTTAAGAGGGGTACCCCCATCGAATTTTCTGTTGGAAAGCATCAGGTTATAAAGGGCTGGGACGAAGCCTTATTGATGATGCACGAGGGCGATAAATGTCGCTTAATTGTTCCTCCGCATTTAGCTTATGGAGAGCGTGGAGCAGGCAGTCTTATTCCTCCTAACACAACTTTAATATTCGATGTTAATTTGGTAGAAATTAAATAAACAAGGCAATGGCAAAGAAAAGATACAATCCCGGCAAGCGACTTTCGTGGACAATTCTTTATTTTTTGATAACAATAGGTCTATTGGTTGCGGTCTTTCCTAAAGAAGCCAAACTTAAATTTGAAATCTATAAAGGAAAGCCTTGGTCGCATCGTGAATTGATAGCTCCCTTCAGCTTTGCCGTTAAAAAAACAAAAGAGCAACTAAAGCACGAAAAAGACAGCTTAATTCAATCTGCTAAAAAAGTTTTTGTTTGGGACGATAAACAGTCTCAGAAATATAAAAAACAATTGTTTGAGCGTTATTTCAAAGGGGTTCAGAACGCCAACGAAAAACCTTTTGTAGATTCTCTTTTCCGTTCGTTTAACAAAAAGTACATTATTAAACCCGAACAACTAGAACTGATTAACCAAGAGGAGATTCTTTTGGTAAAAGGTCGAGAATCGGAGGTGCTGCCTATCAAAAGTTTATACACACCCAGAAAGGTGTATTTGGAATGTGCCAAAGCCATTAAAAATTATAAGCTAAAGCACAATTTGCTTAGCACCTTTAGCATCTTAGATAATATTGAGTTCGAAAATTACATTGTAGCCAATATTGAGCTTAACGAAACCCTAGGGCAAGATTTTCTAAATGAACGTTTAGCTAAAATATCGCCCACCAAGGGCTTAGTCCAAAAAGGTGAGCTCATTATGAGTACCGGAAAGATTGTGAATCAAAAAGACTATGAGATTCTACTTTCTTTTAAAAAAGAGTACGAGAAAAGATATGTCGGTTCAAGTAATCTGAACAATATTTTGGGGACATTTATTTTTGTCTTAATTCCTTTTTCGTTGCTGTTCGTCTTTTTATTTCAGTTTCATAAGAAACTACTTATGACACGCAAAAAAATTCTGTTCCTTTTAATAACAACCATCGTTTTTGTAGGCTTTGCAGCAATTAATCATCGGTATAGCTTAATATCGGTGTATTTATTCCCCATTATTATCTATCCTATTTTAGTACGGACATTTTTAGATACCAAAATAGCATCCTTTAGTTATGCTATTATCCTGCTTCTGATTTCGTACTTAATTTCTAACAGTTTTAATTTCTTTTTTGTGCAGTTTGCCGCCGGAATAGCAGGTATTTACGCCTTTCCACATATCACCAAACGAAGTCATTTGTTTAACACGTCCCTAGCGATAATGCTAGTTTACATACTGTGTTACTTAGCCTTAGCCATGCTTCAAGAAGAAAACATGTCCGATATTCATTGGAACAACATTGGACTTTTGGCAGTCAATAGTTTATTGGTAATGTTGACTTATCCTTTGGTTTTTATGTCTGAAAAACTGTTCGGTTTCACATCGGACGTAACGCTTTTAGAGTTGTCCGATACAAATCAAAAACTCTTGAAAAAGCTATCGGAGAAAACCCCCGGCACCTTTCAGCATTCGCTTCAAGTAGCCAATATTGCCGAGGAGTTGATACGAAGCATTGGCGGTAATCCTCTGTTAGTTCGTACCGGAGCTTTATACCATGATATTGGAAAAATGAAAAACCCCGAATATTTTACCGAAAATCAGGCCGGAGGTTTTAATCCGCATCAAAATCTGAGTCCGATAGAAAGCTCTCGATTAGTCATTAAACACGTAGAGGACGGTATCAAGCTGGCAAAATCATATAAGTTGCCTCAAGCCGTTATAGACTTTATTCCGATGCATCAAGGAACAATGGCGACTAAATATTTCTTAAACACTTACAAGCAAACGCACAGCGATTTCGACGAAAGCATTTTCCATTATCCGGGACCTATTCCGAATAGTAAAGAAACCGCTGTTGTGATGATAGCCGATAGTATGGAGGCAGCTTCTCGTTCCTTAAAAAGTTATACTAAAGAAAATATCGAAGAATTGGTCAACCGCATCGTAGATACGCAACTCAATGAGGGACAGTTCGAAAATGTAAATATGACCTTTAAGGATATTAATACCATTAAGCGAACTTTGGTCGAAAAATTAGCGTCTATCTATCATTCCAGAGTCGCTTATCCGGAAGATAAGAAGAAAGATTAACAGCTAAAAGCTTCAAACATTTTAACTTTATTGATGCATTTATGTTTTTATTGAATGCAACCCACTTGTCAGGAAGAAAGTCTGATTTTAGTCTTATTTTCTTTCCTTGTTCAATGCGTAATGCTCATTCTGTCTTGTTAAATTTTACTTCCAATCACTTATTCTCTTTCCACAATATTTCGTAAAGCTTTTCTTTCGATTTAGCAAAATCAAAGATGTATGTTTCCAATTGATTCGCTTTAACAGTTAAAACCTCTGATAATACATTTCGTAGATCTTTCTCTTCTCGTGTATCGGAAAACAGTAATTTCTTTAAACCCTCAAGCCCTTTCTTTTCATAAACTAATTCACAAAGCAAAGCTCCAAAAGGATATTTGTAATTGTATCCGTTATATTCAACATTTTGAGCCAATAAATCAGCTATGCTATAATTCTTTGACAATATATCTTTAAGCAACTTAGTAAAATCGCCATAATATCTTACTTTATTTTGTCTTTTAGTACCATAAAATTCAGCAATTCCTTCCGTAATCATATAATTACTCTTAACTTTTGGAATCCTCAAAGCAAAATGGACTAACTCATGAGCATAAAATGCTCCTTTGGTGGACATTATAAAGCTAAATCCGGCAACTCCGGTCGTATAAGCTGAGTAGAAATAATCAAAACCTAATAAGCGACCTAATTCATCTACATCCTTAGCTACATAATAATCTAAAGTATCAGCATTATCAATATTAAAGACATTTCGTAAGCTATCTACAAAATGACCAGCTTCTGAGGCTAGCGAGTAATTCAAAGTATCTTTAAAATGATAGTTGATTTTATTAGTGTAATACTTGCCCCATTTAGCTGTTTCTTGAACTAAATTATTTTGTAAACGCCACTCATTATCTTCCTTTATAGCTGTAACTCGATGTATGCACCATACACTACTGCCAGCATATTTTAGCCCACCTTTTGTAAGCATCATAGCTCTTATAGAATAAGCTTCTTTGTTTATTTTTTCGATACTTAAAACATAAAAATCAAAAGTACGTTTTAGTTCATCTATTGTATAACCATTAAAAAGCCCTCCAGAGCTTAAATTATAACCACAGATATACTTTGACTTTTCTTTTTTATTCCAATAAGGATTATCACAAGTGGTGTTTGAACGATTATTAAAATAATTCTTATATAATTCAAGGACTTCTTTTCTAACAGGGTCTTCTTCAAAATTAACCCTATAACTCACTACAAAATTAAAAGTGTCTTGTTGTGCATACATAAAACTGCTTAACACAAGACATAGACTTAAAAATAGTGCTCTCATAATCCTAATTGTTTTTATTGACCTTTCAGTTGTAGGCACTAAATTAAAAACATTCTGAACCTTTTTTATACAGATAATATTTTTTAACAAATAGGATTTGATGCAGGAGGGAAAGTTCCAATAAAGAATTTATTCAATAAAAAATTGCAGATTGCAAATTTATTGAACAGATGAACAGATTCCTTTTAACCTTGTTAAGATACAACGATTAAAATTCTATCTCGTATTTTAGGCTTAATTAAGCCTGAGGAGAGGATTGTCTTATTTTTCTAAAAATATGCTCTAAGCCATTAAGTTTAATTTCGTACATTTCTTCCAGCATCCTGCCTAACTTATTTTGTGGGAATCCTTTTTGCTTAAACCAAACATAATAGGGTTCGGGAATATCAGACAGGTATCTCCCTTGGTATTTACCAAAAGGCATTTTGGTAAAAGCAAGCTCTATCATGTGCTTATGATGTTCTTCCTGAATGTCTGTCACGATTTTTTATTAAATTGATTCATAGTTCGTTGTAGCCCTATTGTGCAGAAGCTCTTAATAATCTGATGACAAACTTTAATAGGCTGTTCTATTTGCTCTTTTTCATCGTCTAGCCATTTTCCGAGGACAAAATCGATTTGCTGTCCTTTAAAAAAATCATTTCCAATCCCAAAACGTAAACGAATATAATTCTGATGCCCCAAGGTTTCGTGAATATGTTTAAGTCCGTTATGCCCGGCATCTCCCCCTTTAGGTTTGATGCGTAAATGCCCCAATGGCAAGGCTAAGTCGTCCACAATAACCATCATATTTTCTAGGGGAATTTTTTCTTTCTGAAGCCAATAATTAATGGCTTTTCCGCTTAAATTCATATAGGTACTTGGCTTTAGAAGCACCAAGGTTCTACCCTTAAACTTATACATGGACACATCGCCATAACGTTCTGTCTGAAATGGATACTTAGAACCTTCCACAAAGGCATCTAAAACATCGAACCCTATATTGTGACGTGTATTGGCATATTCCGAACCTATATTCCCTAAGCCGACAATCAGATATTTCATTTGAATTTATATTTTTCAGAAAATAAAAAAAGAGCTTGTACAAAAAACTTGATTTTAAGTTTCGCATACAGAAGCTCGCAAATATTTTAGGAAAAAGACCTCAAAGGTTTTAAAAATCTTTGAGGTCTAACACTTTAAAGTTAAGTCTGTCCGTTTTTGATATTATCATTCAGGACAGCTTCCTTAAATTTTATTTTACAAATAATTTATTCTGCACTTTCTTCTGCAGTCTCTTCTGTAGCTTCATCGCCATCTTCGTCTTCGTCGTTCATAGCGTTCTTCATAGCAAGACGAGAAACATTAACAGAACAAAGCGTAAGCTCAGGCTTATCAAGAATAACAACGCCTTCCGGCTCTACAGAACCAATTCTTAACGACTGACCAATCTTTAAGCTGGTAACATCTACATCAATAGTGTTAGGAAGGTCTGCTAACATACCTTTAGCTTTAAGGTATCTTCTTCTTTTGTTGAAGTTACCTCCGGCTAGAGCACCTACAGGCAAGCCCATATAATTTACAGGAATGTTCAAGATTACAGGCTTAGCATCGCCTACTTCCTGAAAGTCGATATGACGAATTTTGTCTGTAATAGGGTTGAACTGAATATCCTTCATGATAGAAGTAACTTGCTTATCACCAAGGTTTATCTTAATGATATAAACACGGTCTGTGTAAACAATTTTTCTAAACTCATTTTCGTGAGCCTCGAAGTGAATAGGAGTTTCCCCACCATAAACAACACAAGGAACGTGCCCATTTCTTCTTAATGCTTTAGTTGATTTTTTACCAACTTCCGGTCTTAAAGAACCGTTAATTTCTATAATATCCATTTAAACTTTGTTTTATTGTGCTACTAAGGCTTCTGTTTTTAAATACGCCCCCATCACACATTTGACAATTTTATTTGAATCTGCAAAATTAAACATTAATTGCCAAATAAGATGAAATCGGGATAAGATTTTCAGGACAAACGCATCACTTTGTATTAGAAGGTATATTTATTTTGGGCGTTCCCCTCCGGGTCGGGCTTTCCGTTCCAATCTTTTGTTCGTGACCTCACAAAAGGATTTCCTCTGCAATCCCTAACGCAGGGCGTGCG
>PDWI01006496.1_pt1 | contig 14628 bp, 12 predicted proteins | sample 1430891 | NCBI WGS metagenome assembly PDWI01 (sample SAMN01162508, study PRJNA174530) | Oral metagenome, whole genome shotgun sequencing project. | biome: Marine environment; feature: Marine mammal; material: Swab sample of the gingival sulcus; isolation source: swab sample of gingival sulcus... | reverse complement strand
ACCGTAAATTTTATATTGAAAGTCTCTTTCGTTACTATCATCTTCTGAAATAATTCTAAAAAGTTCATCATCGTAATCTTTCCACTTCTCAAAAGCAAATTCACTTTTGAAAATTCCGGGAGGAATATTAAGGGCTATCAAAGCCGCTTCTATCAAAAGTGTTCCCGAACCACACATTGGGTCATAGAAGTTAGAATCTCCTTTCCAACCCGTCAGTAAAATCATTCCTGCGGCTAACGCTTCGTTTAATGGGGCTTTATTTTGAGCCACACGATAGCCACGTTTGTGCAATGAGTCCCCCGAACTATCAAGGGAAAGCGTACATTGGTTTTGGGCGATGTGTAAATTGATACGCAATTCAGGATTATCTAATCGTACGGAAGGTCGTTTTTCATATTTCTCTCTGAAAAAATCAACAATTGCATCTTTTACTTTGTAAGCAACAAATTGAGAGTGACGAAAATCATCTGAATAGACGGTAGCGTCAATGGCAAAGGTGGTTTTCAAATCCATAATCTCTTCCCAATTCATTTTTTTAACAAAATTATAAATGTCATCAGGTGTTTTGGCTTTGAAACGTTTGATGGGTTTTAAAATTCGACTTGCCGTGCGTAAATGATAGTTTGCTTTGTACATTAAAGCCTTATCTCCTGTAAAACTTACAGCACGTCTTTCCATCTTGACATTATTCGCCCCCAATTCTACCAATTCATTTGCTAATACGCCTTCTAAACCTTTGAAGGTTTTAGCAATCATTTCAAATTCTTTCATTTTGTTGTTTTATTTTTATCAAAAGTGATTTCTTTCAAGACTTTATCTACTTCTTCTTGGGTAACGGTATATTTTGGCAAGTCATTTCCTGTGTTTGGGAATTGTTCTACCATCACCGTAGTTGATGGGAAAGCAAATCCTACTCCAATACCGTTTGCAAATTGCAAAATTGCCATATGTAATGAGTGTTTCGCCGCTTGCTCCTGCCCCCAATTGGTATCTTCAAAATAAACATTCAGTAAAATCAATAAAGCCGAATCTCCAAAGCCTGTGAACTCTACATTGTAATTGTCGTTCAAAGTTCCGGGGTGTCTTTCTATAATTTTTCGTACTCCTTTAACGAAAGCTTCAACCAATTCGGGTGGAGTATCATAACGAACTCCAAGTTCTGTTTTATAACGCCTGTATCTTAATAACCCTCTGTTTTTTACGGTCAATTCAGATAAGCGACTATTCGTGATTTGAAAAACGGAAGTGTCCGGTGCTCGAACTATAGTAGAACGAAATCCGACTTTTTCTACTGTTCCTTCTACATCTCCTGCAATAATGAAATCTCCAATCTGAAATGGTTTATCTACGAAAATCATTATTGTTCCGATAAAGTTTTTAACCGTATCTTGCGATGCCAAAGCAACAGCCAAACCTCCAATAGAAACCCCTGCCATAATTTTAATTGGGTCAACACCTAAAAAGGAAAGGATTTTTAATATACCGACAAATACAACTATTATTTTGAGAATGTTTTTTAAGATAGGCAACAGTTGGTCGTCTAATTTCGATTCTGTTTTTTGAGTATAATTGGAATATAAAACGATAAAGAAGTCCACTATCATTAAAAAGATATAAATAACGAAAAGTATCGTTAGTAAATCAAGAATAAGGAATACAGTAGTATTGAAATGGAGCCCAAAATCAAGTATAGGAATAATCCCTTTTATCAAATTTAGAATAATCAAAAGAGAAACAGGAATAGCAGTCTTTTTCAATACAACAGTAGTCCTGATATTAATAACTTTTGAAATCGTTTTTTGGGTTTTGGTCAGTAATAAATAGACTATTTTATTGACAACAAAGTAGAGAAGAAAACTGATTACCAATAACAACACCAATCCTACAAACTTCCACAAAGGAACTCCCCAAAAACTTCTGTTTCCGAATTTGGGAAGTAACTGTTGTATTTTTCGTGCATACCAAGGAAACACTTCATCATATAATTTATCTACTTGAAATAAGGTTTCCTTTGAATAATACCACTTATCTCCTACTTTTTCGAGATAGATTTGAGGCATTCTCTCGGGAAACAGAACGTATCGACTTGTTTGTTCGTTGCTTACGGTATCTACGAAGTTGGGATTATTGGGTACTTTTGAAAAAAACACATATAACCCTCTTCCTCCTAAGATTTTCTTTATTTTAATAGCCAATTCTTCGGCTTTTTCTCCTTGATAACCTTGAATTACTTTTGCTGATTTTTGTGGTTGATAATCTTTGGAACTTAAAAAGTGTAAATGGGTTCGCACCGCACTGCGTGGTGTACTTAAATCTACTACTACTTCACTACTACTCTGTCCTAATAGGGTCGTTGCTATAAAAAGAGTGATAAAAAAGATTGTTTTTCTCATTGATTGTCTATTGTTTGTATTTTCTCTGTTGTATATTAACATTGTGTGTCTTAAAAAGTTCTTATAATTTGTTGTTAAAGTGAAGAGTTTAGATGAATTCGTTATTTTGAACACAAAGGTAATGCTTTTCAGAGAAGTTAAGTATATTTGGGAATAGATTGGAGTGGTTTTATGAGTGTTTACCGTTCTGTTCATTGGCAAAGCAGTTTCGACAGGCTCAATGACCAAATTTGATTATTATTCGTAAATTCTTCTATTCGCAATATTCCTTTCCTTTTTTATCAATATAAAACAATTTTCCTTGTTTTTTCACCAATGCTAAACCGTCCCTAAAAGCAAACATACTATCATAAACTGCATTGGTTCTTTTTTCTCCACAAACAGTTTTAAGCCCCCATTTATTATCTTTCTTGAATAGAATGGTATTATCACTATTTAGAATATATCCTTGTTCCAAATAACATTCTTTCATTTTTGAGTTCATTAAAACTATTTTATCATTTTTCACTCCTATAAAATATTCATCTGAAGTACTTAAATGCTGTAATTTATCAAAATAAAAGTTTTTAATAAACTGACCATTATAATCATAGATTTTATGAGGTAAATCTTTATCATCTGACATAATAATGATTAATCTTAATTTATTTTTATATCAGGATTAATTTTTAATAAATCGGCAATCAACTCATCATTGCTTTTAGGAGCAATGTAAATTTTATCTTTTCTAAATTTAATTATAAGTCCTTTGGTTGCCAATGCAGGTCTTATTCCACTCCACATCGTTTTTCCTTTCACTATTTCTGTTATGGTTAAAATTTTAATCTTTCCTCTTAAAAACGCTGAACGATATATCAATTCATTGTTTGCTATCTGATAAGAGGTGTCGAAATAAATCCATAAAATTAAAATGAATGGCAATCCCATAATTAGAAGAAGAAATAGTTCTTCCATAAGAGTTTGTTTTTCAAGAAAGAAAACATAGAGGTACAGCACCACTAAACCAATTAATAAATAATTGATTAACCCTTTTCTATTGGCTTTATATTTTTTCATAGTTTTTTATTTTTTCTGTTATCTTTCCAAACGGTTTCAATATATTTTAACTCAAAATTACAGTCATTTTTACCTAAAACTCCTCCTCCTTCACAAATTTTATTACAATCTTGGTCAATTACTTCAAATTTTGCATCAATTATAGCATAGTTAAAAGAAAAAACATATACTATTTTTCCATTATAATTATACTTTTTTATTGATGCTGGATTTGTTGGTGGTGTAGGATTATTAGCCATGTAAGTATCAATATACTCTTGCATACAAGGAGGATATTTGCTCTTTTCCTCTTTCTCACACCCTCCCATTGCAGAAAGGAGTAGTGCTAATAGACTAAATAAAATAATTCTTTTCATATAAAATCTATTTAAAATTATTATACATTTTATTTGTTTGAGATTCCGAAACAAGTTTGGAATGACGTTGTACTTGTCTCGGAATGACGCTGTGCGTTACATTTATACACCGCCCTTTTTAGTGGTTAGTTATTAGTGATAAACGATTAGTATCTTGTATTTTAACCTTAATAACCTTGGCTATTTTATCTGTCGTCTGGTGGATTAAGTGTTTTCATAATCTATACAGTTTTAAGGTGGATAAATTAACTATGGTGTAAAATTAGAAATAGTTTTTGAAAAAACAAGTGTTTTAGATAAAAAATAGCCTAACGTATTTCGTTAGGCTATTTAAGAGTATCATTTCAACTGTTTATTTAACAATTAATTGTTTTCTTATCACTTCCTTACCTTTAATAATATGCACATAATAAAATCCTGCCGGAATACCTTGCAAAGAAAGTTGGTACTTCTCTTGGTCTGTTTCAATTTCTTTTACCATACCAAAACTACTCCATAACTGGATTTTGTATGGTGTTCCTCCATTAACATTATAACGATGATTTTTGTTGGATTCTAATTGAATATTAACGACTTCGTTTTGATTGACCGGATTAGGGAAAATAGAAGAACGAGAATTTCTCATCATTAAAATCCTTTTTGTGGCTATTAAAGTTCCACATGTATGGTTTGTACTTAATTTTACACGAAAGACATAATCATTAAAATGTATATAAGGATTAGTAGTAGTTGTTGTATATGTATTTCCATTTTTATCAATTATTTCCCAATGAAAAGTTCCTAAGTTATAAAATTCTTGATAAGGTTGAACGTGTATATTTACAGTGAAATTTGGATTATAGTAGGATACTGGCGTGTGTGATAACCATAAGGACGGTTTTCCACACCAAACATTTAGACCTTCTAAGGATATATTATTTGTTGAAAAATGAACGGTTGCATTAATAGTTGTTTTTCCATTCCCTTGTTTACTAAATACGGCTGTTCCTGTGCCTTGTCCGGAAACCAACTGTACATTATCATTACTAGCACTCCATGTTACTGTTGCTCCTGAAGGCAGATTTTCGATATTCTCTATAGTGTAGGTCTCTTGGTCGCAGAGAGTAGAAGAACCAGAGATGGAATATGTTTTCTCTATAATCCAAGGTACAATTCTGTTAACCCTTACATATATTGAAGGAGAATTTAAATTATCTCCAACACAATTAGCTCTTCCCCAACTAACAACTCCTAACAAAACATATTCATTGTCATCTTCAGACCAAATAACTAATGGACCACCACTATCTCCATGACAAGCTCCTTCTCTGACGGTACCTATTCCTGTTGTGGCAACTTCATCGTCTCCAACCTCATCCTGTATGTCTGATAGCATTTGATTAGCAGATTCATTAGATATAATATTAACGTCAACAGCTTGTAAACAATTAGCAGGATTATGTCCATTAGGAGTTAACCAACCCCAACCTGAAACCCTAACACTATTGCCTACATTGTAGAATGATGTGTTTAAAGCATTAACAAAATTAATAGGTTGCTTTGAATTGTCAAAGTTAATCTTTTGGGATAAGCGTAATAATGCAACATCTAAATTTGGATGTAAAATTATTTCTGAAACAGAGTAAATGTTATTATCACTTATATCTTCTTTACAAGTAACTCCTACAATAACTTTTAGGTTTGAAGGAGTTGCTTCAACACAACAGTGTTTTGCTGTTAAGATATATTGAGAAGATATAATACTACCTCCACAAATATATTCATTATTTTCCTTTAATAATACTTGATAAGGAGCATTTTCTATAGTTAAATCATATCCACCTGTAATTCTTTGTTTTTGAGAAAAGGTGATGTTTATATAGAAAACATTTATTAAAATTAATATAATTACCTTTTTCATTTTTTTAATCTTTTCATTTTTTTAATCTTTTAATTTTATGAATATTTATTATTTCTTTTTTTCCACCAAAACCACATTGATAAAACTCATTTGTTAATGTGTAGGTAATTTGTACGTTTATTCCATCAATTTGATATTCCTTAGGTAAATTATTCGGTTTATACCACTTTGGAAATTTATTACTTTTTATTTGAATCATATAAACACCTCCACAAGAGTCAATAGCCCCGTCAAAAAAAATTTTTGCTTCTTGGGTTATTGCTTCTTTGGGAATAGTTTCTTTCTCACAACCTATCGTTGCAGAAAGGAGTAGTGCTAATGCACTAAATAAAATAATTCTTTTCATATAAAATCTATTTAAAATTATTATATATTTTATTTGCTTGAGATTCCGAAACAAGTTCGGAATGACGCTGTACGTTACATTTATATACCGGCGTTGGTAGTTTTTAGTTATAAGTTTTTGGCTTTTGGTTACCTTGGCGGTTTTTCTTGTATGGTGGAGTAAGTGTTTTCATAATCTATACAGTTTTAAGGTGGATAAATTAATTACGGTGTAAAATTAGAAATAGTTTTTGAAAAAAACAAGAAAAAAGGAAACTATTTTTATTTATAAAATGAACACCATTTTAAGAGAATAAAGAAACTTTTATTAACTTTGCAACAGAGAGAAAAGTTTAGAAGAGTATGAGCAGAAAATGTAAAAATTGTAATAGAACTACGACCAAGAATTTTTGTGCTAATTGTGGACAAAAAACGAACACACATCGATACTCTTTTAAGTATTTTGTCAAACACAATTTAATTCATGGGATTTGGCATTTAGATAGTGGTATTCTTTTTACAATCAAAGAATTATTTACAAGACCCGGACATAGTATTCGGGAATTTATCAATGGAAAAAGAGTACGACATTTCAACGTTATAACCCTACTGATAATTACTATAGGAACATCACACTTTGTTGAAAAATATTCTTCTTTTAGTTTTACGGGTTTAATGCCTAATAATGCAGGGGTTAATCGTTGGGTTGATAATTTTTCCACATCATTTCCAAAAATTTCAATATTATTAGCCATTTTTTCTTATTCTATTTTTAGTTTTTTTTGGTTTAGAAAAGCAAAATTAAATTTTTCGGAGCATCTCATATTAAACGCCTACAAGAGTGTTACAGAAGTTCTTTTATCACTTATTTTTATAATAATAACCATTTTTTATACCAACAAGTCTGGAAATCAAATTATCCAAACATCGTTAATGTTTGCTTTTATAGTTTACTCTTTTTGGTATTACAAGCAGTTCTTTTCAGCTTATGGATATTCAAAAAAATCACTTATAATTAGAAGTTTAGCAACTGTTTTTTCTCATTTCATTGTAACATTAATTGTAGCAATTATTGTAGGAGTAATAAAAGAATTAGGTTTAATCTCTTAAAAAATCAAGTGTTTTTTAGAAAAATCAATGGTAAAAAAGATATTGTTTGGTCTTTTGTAGCTTTATATTACTTGGATTATCTTAATGGTATTATTCAACCGTTTTTCCTCTACTCCACCGATTTCAGCAAAGGGTGTTCCTAACTTTTCAATCTCTTGTTTGTACCAATTGTGCAGATATTGACGGTTGTTGCCATTTTCTCTGACAGGGTCGTATTGCCACGCAATATCGGGTTGACACAAAAGATAAAAATCGAAGAAACGCTTCTGCAATCGCTCCTCTACAAACTCCGGAACACGATTGTACTTGTGCTGCAACCAAACTTTGGTAATAATTAGGTCGGTATCAAAAAAGACAAACTCTTCCGATGTTTCGTTTTTGTATTTTTCTTGTTGTTTGATTTGTGCTTTGGCTATTTGCACTACATCTTCGTAGCGATAAGGTCTGTCTAATTGCTCAACATAATTTCGTGCCAGTTCCGGTTCCCATTTGGCGTTAAAATGTTCTGCCAACTGCTTACAAAGGGTTGTTTTCCCTGTCGATTCAGCTCCTATGATTGCTATTTTCTTCATTTTTAATTCGTTTTTTCCATTCTCGATACCCCAAAACAGCAATGATTGTAAAGACCAAATATTGAAAACTTGAAAATGTCAATCCTTTGTAAAAATACAACGGTACTGAAATGGCATCACCTATAATCCAATAAATCCAATTCTCTATTTTTCGTTTTGCCATTAACCACATTCCTACAAAGAAGATGGCAGTTGTTACCGTATCCACATAGGCAGTCCAGTGATTGAACTTGTTGAAAATAAGATAAATCGTTACTACAAAAATCACAGTGGCAATAAATATTAAGACACTCTGTTTTTTCTCTTTCAATGTTGTCGTAGAAATGGGTGTTTCGTGTTGCGTACTATCTTTTCGTGTCCAAACATACCAACCGTAAATACTCATCGCAAAATAGTAGGCATTAATCATCATATCCCCCAAGAGTTCCCATTGATAGAGCAAATAGACAAAAATCAGTGTGCTAATCATTCCTGTTGGAAAGACCAGCAGACTGTTTCGTTTTGAAAAAATAACCGACAACAATCCAAAGAAAACCGCAGTTATTTCAAGCGAAATATCTATATAAGTATATCCCGAATATTGTTGGAATAGAAAATCAAAAAGGGTTTGCATCTAATTCTTGGTTGTTTTAGAACTTAATATTGAATTATATTTTTTCTCATCTTCCAATATTTCAATCGCTTTTTGCAACGATTTATTTTCGCCATTTATTACTTGAAAATAAGCAGTATCACCCCACAAATTTCTTGCAATCAATGCTTTTAACTGCATCTTTAATACTTTTTCGGAGCGTTGATACTCTTTTTTGTTAAACTTGATATTCTCTTTTGTGGCTTGTTTTATGATGTTATCGGTTAGTGATTTTGGCACACGATATTGCTTATTAAAGTCATTAAAAGCGTTATATTTCTTTTGTAATTTCTTACGCTTTTTATTCATATATTGCACAACAGAAGTACTGACAATCCCTTTTGCAACTATTTTTTGATGATAAAGCGAGAAATCAGTTGTATCAATAGGTACGAAAATGTCAGGCATTATTCCACCGCCACCATAAACGGTACGCTGTAATTCTAACGTTTGGTATTTTAAGGAATCGGGAAAATGAACGCTGTCGCTGTGCATCAGTTCGCCATTATTGTAACGATTGATTAGGTCTTTCTTGTATTTTTTCACACCCTCTTTGTACGGTTTTTGAATACTGCGACCCGTGGGCGTGTAGTATCGTGCTATTGTCAAACGAATAGCAGAACCATCGTTCAATGCTATTTCTCGCTGCACCAATCCTTTACCAAATGTTCGTCTTCCGATAATCACTCCCCTATCCCAATCTTGAATTGCACCACTTAAAATCTCACTCGCCGATGCTGAATATTGGTCAACCAAAACCACCAATTCACCCTCTTTGAAAGTGCCAAAAAAATTAGACTTCGCTTCTCTTTTGGGTGTATGCTCTCCTTTTGTATAAACAATTAATTTTCCATCAGATAAGAATTCGTTAGCAAGTTGTATGGCTGTGTGTAAATACCCTCCACCATTTCTCTGTAAATCAAGAATGAGTTTTGTCATTCCTTTCCCTTGTAGTTCTGTCAGAGCATTGATAAATTCATCATACGTTTTAGCCCCAAAACTATTGATTTTGATATAACCAATCATAGGCGTTACCATATAAAAAGCATCAACGCTATTCAATGGTATTTTGTCCCTGATAATTTTAAAATCAATCAAATCATCTTGAAATTCTCTTTTGATTTTTACACGAACAGGTGTCCCCCGTTTACCACGTAATTTCCTAAGAATATCAGTATTTTTTATACCCACTCCTGCAACAATAGTGTCTTCTATTTCTACTATTTTATCACCCGGTAAGACACCCACTTTTTCAGCAGGAGTTCCTGTAATGGTTTGTACTACATTGATTGTATCTTTGATAATTTGAAACTGAACACCAATTCCGTCAAAACTACCGACCAATGGCTCGTTCATTTTTTGCACTTCCTCTTTGGGAATATAAGTTGAATGAGGGTCAAGATTTTCTAATACACTTTTTATTGTTGTTTCAATGAGTTTTTTATCACTAATGGTATCTACATAAAGATTGGAAATAGCAGAAAGGGTTTGAAATAGTTTTCTTTGTTGAGAAACAGAAACCTTTTGTGCAAATAATTGCAAAGAACTAATTAATATGAGAATAGAAAGGATATATTTTTTCATCTGTTTGTTATTTAAGTTTTTTCAAGAATACAAAATTACACAAAAATAATCACTTTTAGAGTTCATTTATTCAATGAGCAACTTATTATTACAAAAAAGAGAGATTTTACTTTCGTAAAACCTCTCTTAACTCTAACTAAAAAACTTTTTCTTAGCGTTTGATAAATTTTCCAACTCCTTGGCTTTTGTTTGTTGTAATATTCATTAAAAACATTCCACTATTTAGGTCAGTTACATCCATTGTTTTTGTATTCAGAACGGTTTTCACTTTTTTACCTTCTAAACTATAAACAACAACCGATTTTACCTGCTCATCTGTATTGATAGTCAATCTATCAGTTGCTACAGTTGGGAAAATAGTAAAGTTAACAGTTTTCAAGTCATTAACAGCATTGTCAATTTCTACTTTTCTATCTGTATAAATTCTCACTTCTCCGGCAGGAAGGTCAATTGTCATATTTTTATTAGTTACATTCAATTCTTCTCCACTTAACAATTCATACCAAACGCCTGTTTTAGAGAAATTAGGATAAGTTGCTGTCGAACCAGAAGGTTTAAAGTTACCAATCATTACCATATCCAAATCACTATGTGTCAAAGCAATTCTTCTTCCATTGTTCCAATCTCCACCACCAATATTCAACTGATAATTTCCTTCCGTAAATGCTTTTGGATAAAGTCTTTTTAATGTTATAGCTTTGGCTGATTTCTCATACGCTTCTTTTCTCAATGGAACTTGCAACCAATCCCAAACCACAGGTTTAGGTTCTGTTCTACCACCGTGTGAATTGATAGAATAATCATATCCCATTTCTCCAAACTGCCAAATCATTTTTGGACCCGGTGTTAATGCTGTAAATGCAACATTTAATGCTATTCGTTTTAATCTAACGGATTCATTGGATTGTATACTTCCATTGCCATATTTTTTTGCTTTATAAAAGTTTCTTTCTTCATCGTGGCTTTCAGCATACCCTACCCACTTTCTTGGTAAAGAATTCATCGCATTAAAAGTAGAGCCTGACTGATATCCCATAGCTGATTGAGAATATTCTTCATTTACATTTCTCCAAAGATACATTCCTTTTTGTGCTAAAGTATTTTCTTCCGAGCCACCAACTAAATGTTCTAAGATAAACATCGCATTAGGGTTGGTTTCTTTAACTGCATTGTGATATTCTGTTAAATAATTGACTCTATCTTGGTCATATGAATTTTCGGTATAAGAATTTTGAGTAAGTCCTTTAGTTAAATCCATTCTATAACCGTCAACTTTATATTCTTCTAACCAATATTTTAATACTCGTTTAAAATAATCTCTTGTTTTTGAGAAACTATGGTCAAAATCATTCAAAACACTATGTTGATGAGGTGCCGTTACATTCATCCAAGGATTATCTGCGGCAGGTTTGTTTTTAGAATCATCCCAATAAAGTAATGCAAAAGGATGCAATCCGTTAGCATGATTGAACACCACATCTAAAATAACTGCCATTCCTCGTTTATGACACTCATCTATAAACTTCTTATACATTTTACGAGAACCATAAGCCTTATCAGGTGCAAAGTATAGGTTTGTATTATATCCCCAACTATTATTTCCGTCAAATTCTTGTATTGGCATCAATTCGATTGCAGTCACACCTAATTTTTTCAAATAATCTAATTTTCCCATAGCAGCCTCTAATGACTTTTCTTCTGTAAAATCTCTTAACAGTAATTCATAGATAACTGCATTATCAGGATAATCAATCTTGAAATTCTTTACTTCCCAGTTATATTCTGCCTTTTTTCCTTGTAAAACACCCACTAATCCGGTTGTTTTGCCATCAGGGTATGAAGGTATATCTGAATTTATCATATGATGCTCATTAATCCACTTATCATTCCAAGGGTCTAATACCAATTCTGTATAAGGGTCAGCAATTCGTATCTCTTCATCCACTAAATATTGGAAACCATACAATCTTTCAGGAACAAGATTATCAATTGTAATCCACCAATAATCTCCATCTTTTTTCATTTGGTAAGCATTTAACTCTGTCCAATTAGAAAAGTCTCCGATAACAAAAACATTCTCTTTTTTAGGTGCATAAAGAATTAGAGTTGCTTTTGTCCCGTCAGCAGAATAAGTGATACCATCTTGATAACCTGATGGACGTGGTTGTGAAACAACAGGAGCAGGTACACACACATTAACTGTATCATATACCACTTTATTTCCAGCTGTCGCTTTAGCAACAAGCTGATAATCAATTTCGGAAGAGTAAGTATAAGAATAAGTCAATTCTGTTGTAGATGAAGCTGTCTTTACACTTGCTCCGTTAATAAATAATTCTAAGTTAGCCGTACTTGAGGAATTAAACTTAATAAGTTCTGTTTTACCTTTGGTTTCTCGCTTGTCTTCTCCCGGAGTTACAAAGGTAACATTCAATCCTGCTTCAGGTACATCAATAAATATATCGGCATTCCCAATATCTTTTCCTTCCTTCTTTTTATCTTTACTACGAAAAACCAAAGCAAGTCTTTTCACTTTTTCTCCCGCAGGAACTCCATAATAAGCACGAATATTAGGAGAAATAGTCAATTCCCATTTGTTATCACCCAAAGATGTTAACTTATATTTAGCTGCATTATCACCCCATTGAGGAGCATATTTCCAATCACTATTATTTTGACTCTCACTTGTTATCACACCGGTATGAGCATATACTTCACCGGTAAAATCTTTCAAACCTTTGTTACCTTTAGTGGCATCAAAAATGACTTTAACAGCTCCACTTGTTTCTGTAAAAAATAAAGGGTCGGTTGTTACAACTTGACTGTAGGAATATGCTATTGAAAGTAGTAGTCCTATGAATAAAAAAAATGTCTTTCTCATAATAAAATTGATTTAAGTTTAAAATAATACGCTGTAATTAGAACAAATCACACCATATATTTATAGTTATTATTTCTTTTCTTGATATTAATTTACAAGTCACAAATATAGATAATTTTATTATTATAGAGAGTTTTTGTTCTTATATCAAAAAACATATTTAACAAACAAACGTTTGCATAAACCAAAATTTAACAATATTTCTCTAGTAATCTGTTTTCAAATTTAATAGTTTCGATTAGTTTTTTTAAAGAATAACAACTAAATTTGTTGCTTTTGAACTTCTTAACAAAAAATAATTAGATATTATGAGAATAGAAAATGAGTTGAAATTAGGTTTTAAGGACGTAATGTTTCGTCCCAAACGCTCTACACTAAAATCTCGTTCACAAGTGGATTTAGAGAGAGAATTTACTTTTATACATACAGGTAAAAAGTGGAAAGGGGTACCCATTATCGCTGCCAATATGGACACAGTAGGTACCTTTGAAATGGCAGAGGTGCTTTCAAAAGAGAAAATCATTACTGCCCTTCACAAACACTACACACTAGAAGAATGGGATACTTTTTTGGCAAATAAAGATAACGATTTTTTCCAATACATTGCTCTAAGTACAGGCACTGGACAAGCAGATGAAGAGAAAGTAGATACATTACTAAAAAAACATCCAAAAATAGAGTTTATCTGCATTGATGTAGCCAACGGATATTCTGAACACTTTACCAATTTTGTTCGTAAAATACGCAAAAAACACCCTGAAAAAGTTATCATTGCAGGAAATGTTGTTACAGGTGAAATGGTCGAAGAATTATTACTATCAGGAGCAGATATTGTGAAAGTAGGTATTGGTCCCGGTTCCGTATGTACTACTCGTGTGAAAACAGGTGTGGGCTATCCTCAGCTTTCTGCGATTATTGAGTGTGCCGATGCTGCACACGGATTGAGAGGACAAATTATTGCCGATGGCGGTTGTAAAATTCCGGGAGATGTTGCCAAAGCATTTGGTGGTGGTGCCGACTTTGTGATGCTTGGTGGAATGTTTGCAGGACACGATGAGAGTGGTGGCGATTTAATAGAAGAAAATGGTAAAAAATTCCGTTTATTCTATGGAATGAGTTCTAAAACTGCAATGGATAAACATTCGGGTGGTGTTGCTGAATACCGAGCCTCTGAAGGAAAAACAGTAAAAGTGCCTTATAAAGGAGCAGTTATCGAAACCGTAAAAGATATTTTAGGTGGAGTGCGTTCTACGTGTACTTATATTGGTGCTTCTCGACTCAAAGAGCTTTCTAAACGAACCACTTTTATTCGTGTTCAAGAACAACATAATCAAGTTTTTGGAGATTAACAAAAAAAAGAATTTAGCAAAAATAAAAATCCTCATCAGCATTACGCCAATGAGGATTTTTCTATTAATATTACTAAAAAACTAATCTTTAAATTTTGCTTTGATAAACTCTCTGTTTAATCTGGCAATGTTTGAAATAGAAACGTTTTTAGGACATTCAGCTTCACAAGCACCTGTATTGGTACAATTACCAAATCCTAATTCATCCATTTTAGCCAACATAGATTTTGCACGTTGTGCTGCCTCCACTTTACCTTGTGGTAAAAGTGCCAATTGACTCACTTTTGCAGAAACAAACAACATAGCAGAACCATTTTTACAAGCTGCTGCACACGCTCCACAACCAATACAAGATGCAGCATCCATCGCTTCATCTGCTATCGGTTTTGGAATAGGAATAGCGTTAGCATCAGGAACTCCACCTGTGTTGATAGAAACATAACCACCTGCTTGCATAATTTTATCGTAAGCT